>ERZ1026864.1133-NODE-1133-length-13752-cov-6.692195_pt1 | contig 13752 bp, 11 predicted proteins | sample MGYA00380162_ERZ1026864 | MGnify/ENA primary metagenome ERZ1026864 (study PRJEB33269, sample SAMEA4719798) | human gut metagenome | biome: human-associated habitat; feature: organic feature; material: feces | place: Cameroon | collected 2013-10 ... | reverse complement strand
GTGCGCAGGATCACACCCTCACCGACGACGAGATCGGCGGCGTCGTAAAGAAGATTCTGAACGGCCTCGAGCACCTCGGCGTGAGCCTTCGTTCGTAAAACATTTGAACAAGAAAAAAGACTTCGGAGAAATCCGAAGTCTTTTTTCTTAAGGTCAGATGCGGAGGTTCGCGCCCTTGAAGTCGCGCTCGAGTTCGCGCTTCTGCTGTTTCTTCGCGAGGTCCGCGCGCTTGTCGTAGAGCTTCTTGCCTCGGCAGAGGCCGATCTCGACCTTTACGAGGGAGCGGCGGAAGTAGACGCGGAGCGGGACGAGGGCGTAGCCGTCTTCCTTCAGCTTACCGAGGATCTTATTGATCTCGGACTTATGGAGGAGGAGCTTGCGGTCGCGCAGCGGGTCCTTGTTAAAGATGTTGCCTTTTTCGTACGGATTGACATGCATGCCGTAGATGAAGACTTCTCCGTTTTTTATGCTGCAGAAGGATTCCTTGATGGAGCACTGGCCGAGGCGGAGTGACTTGACCTCCGTGCCCGCGAGCTCGATGCCGCACTCGAAGGTCTCATCCACGAAGTAGTCGTGGTAGGCCTTCTTATTATTGGCGATGAGCTTGGTGCCTTCTTCTTTTCCGTAATTTGCCATAGTGTTACCTCGATCGTTTTGGGTGTGAATATACCCTAGTATGACAGGAATTTCACTGATTTTCAATCAACCTGTGGTTGTTCACGCCTCGCTGTCTTCCGGGCGCAGGAGCTGGAAGTCGATGGTACGTGTGAGTTTGTCTGCATTGAGCACCCGTACACGTACGTGGTCACCGAGACGATAGGTGCGGCCGGTACGTTCACCGACCAGCTCGTACTTGTCTTCACGGAAGATGTAGTAGTCGGAGTCCATGAGGCGGACGGCGCACATGCCCTCGACGGTGTTCGGGAGCTGCACGTAGATGCCGTAGTTCGTGACGCCGGAGATGACGCCGTCGAACTCCTCATCGATGTGGTGACGCATCCACTCGCATTCCTTCAGCTTGTCGGTCTCACGCTCGGCTTCGTCGGCGCGGCGCTCGAGCGTGGAAGAGCGGTCGGCGACGGCCGGGAGCAGGTTCTTATAGTGCTCGAGGCGGCGCTTGTCGAGCTCGCCGCGGAGGTCCTCCTTGATGATCCGGTGGATCTGGAGATCCGGATAACGGCGGATCGGGGAGGTGAAGTGACAGTAGTACTTCGCCGCGAGGCCGAAGTGGCCGGAGCACTCGGTGGAGTAGCGGGCCTGCTTGAGGGAACGGAGGGTCATCGTCTTGATGATCGGCTCCTCCGGGGTCCCGACGATGGCATCGAGGAGCTTCTGGACCTCCTTCGGGCGGATGCTCTCGTCGTCGCGGATGCGGATGAAGTGACCGAAGTTCTCGATGGCGAGGCTGAGCTGCTGGAACTTCTCGGCATCCGGCTTCTCGTGTACACGGAAGACGAACGGAACCTGCTGCCAGAAGAAGTCCTCGGCGACAGTTTCGTTGGCCGCGAGCATGAAGTCCTCGATCAGCATGTGGGCTTCGTTTCGCTCGTACGGGTGAATGTCGGTGACGTAGCCCTGTGCATCGAGGATGATCTTCGTTTCCGGGAAGTCGAAGTCGATGCCGCCGCGCTCGTAGCGGCGCTTACGGAGGAGTTTCGAGAGCTCGTACATGCGCTCGAGCAGCGGCTTATACGGCAGGTAAGATGCGATGTCCTCGCCGTTCGTGAGTTCTGTATTTGTGAGGATCGCGTGCACGCCGCTGTAGCTCATGCGTTTGTCGGAGCGGATGACGGACTCACAGATCTCGTGGTTCAGGATCTTACCGCTGGCGTCGATGTTCATGACGCAGGAGAGGGTCAGACGATCCTCCTCCGGATTCAGGGAGCAGATGCCGTTGCAGAGCACGCGTGGCAGCATCGGGATCACACGGTCCGTGAGGTAGACGGAGGTACCGCGGTTCAGGGCTTCCTGATCGATCAGCGAGTGCTCCGTCACATATTCGCTGACATCCGCGATGTGGACGTAGAGGCGGTACTGCTTCGTCGTCTCGTCGTACTCGAGGGACACGGCGTCATCGAGATCCTTTGCGTCCTCGCCATCGATGGTGATGGTGGTGAGCTGACGGAAGTCGTGCTGCCGGCGGCGTGCGATGGTGTCATCCGGTACGGTCTCCGGAATCGCCTGGGCAGCGCGCATGATGTCCTTCGGAAAGGCTTCCGGGAGCCCGTAGGCCCGGACGATGGAGAGAATGTCGACCCCCGGATCATTGACATGGCCGAGGATCTCGGTGATGACACCCTCCGGACTGTGCTTCGCATCGCCGTAGTTCACGATTTTCACGACGACCTTGTGGCCGTTTACGGCGTGCATGTCCTTCCCCTGCGGGATATAGATGTCCTTCAGAATCCGCTGGTTGTCCGGCTCGACGAAGCCGACGGATTTATTCTTATGATAGAAGCCGACGATTTCCTTATTTGCATGCTCGAGGATCTGGGTGATGTGGCCCTCGGAGCGATGGCTCGCGTCTGCACTTCGGGTGATGATGATGCGCACGCGGTCGCCGTCGAGCGCCTCACCGACGTAATCGGCCGGGATGAAGATGTCCGGCTCATTTTCGTGGCCCTCCATCGACACGAAGCCGAAGCCGCGTGGATGCGCATGGAAGGTACCGACATGTGTGAAATTCTCTGTGCGGCCATACTTTCCCTTCTGGGAGATGCCGATGCGGCCCTCCGATACGAGACGGTCCAGCACCTCCTGGAGGGCGGCACGCTCCGGCTTCGGAATACCGATCAGCATGGCCATTTCCTTCGCTTTCATCGGCTGATAGATCGGATCCTTCACGAGATCCACAATCAGCTTCGCGAGTTTTTCCTTTTGATAATCCTGCATAAAATTCCTCATAATAAAGAAAACCTGCATACAAAACGTATGCAGGTACATCGTGTCAAATCTTATTCGTCATTACCAGATAACGTCGAGAACAAGCGCTACGACGAAGAAGAGCACAGCTGCGATCTTCGTGAACTTCTCCAGTCCGCCCTCGATGGAACGGCCTCTGTTCTTGCCCCAGTAAGTGTCGGCCATGCCGGAGATCGCTCCGAGACCCTCACTCTTACCTTCCTGCATCAGAATGATCGCAGAAAGAGCAACGCCTAAAATACAGAATATAATGACAAGTGCGATTTTCATAAATCTTCACCACCTCATACATAGTTTTACAAATACCTATGGACTATAGCATACTCGTCCGGAATGTGCAAGCGGAAGTTCGGCGGATTTCATAGTGGCCGAAGCCGGGAAATCGTTACTCATTATACAGGGGCTCGGGAGGACCGGCACCAGAAACACAGTACTCCGAGCTCGGAAGACTCTAAAATCCCATCCCCAAGAAGTACTAGGCCCTCTGCAATAGCTGAGTTTTTTGAGAAAAACTCAGCATTGACAGAGGGTTCCAAGGAGAGATACACCAAGTACTTCTAGGGGATGGGATTTTGATTCTTCACGACCTCTCCGTATGGTTTCTGGTGCCGGTCCTCCCGAGCCCCCTGCCTTAACATTTACAATACCGTAACACATGGCCTGGTTTTCCGGAGAAATCGCCTGTGAGTTGCGGAACTGCACCAAATGAACTAAACTTGCTTTATTCATATACGGCAGTTTATCTGTATGCCATATTTATGAAATACGAACGCAGTATAGCTGCGATATAACAGGAAGAAAATGATATGAATTCAAGCTCTCCGATCGGTGTCTTCGATTCCGGTGTTGGTGGCATCTCCGTTCTTCGGATTCTCCGACACGATATGCCGAACGAAAATTATATATTCTTTGGGGACAGCATCCATGCGCCCTACGGCGATAAGCCGGAGGCGCGCATCCGAGAAATGTCGGATGCCAATGTTCAGTTCCTTCTGGCACATGGTTGCAAGGCCATCGTCATTGCCTGCAACACAGCGACCTCAGCCGCTGCCGACTGGCTCCGCGCGAAGTATCCGGAGCTGATCATCATCGGCATGGAGCCGGCTGTTAAATCCGCCGTGGACCACGCCGACACGAAGCACCCGCGCGTGCTCGTGCTTGCGACCGCATCCACCATTCATGGTAAACGCCTGCACCACCTGATCGGCCGCTTCAGTGACGCTGCCGAGATCCATCCGGTCGCCGCACCGGGCATCGTCCCACTCGTGGAAGCCGGGAAAGAAAACTCCGCTGAGCTTCTTCACTACCTTCAGGACCTCCTCCGCCCGTTCCGCAAAAAAGAATACGGCGGTGACGGTCTCCTCGTCGACAGTGTCGTCCTCGGCTGCACGCATTTCCCATTTGCGATGGATGCCATCCGAAACGCCCTGGGCTACGACTTCACCTTCTACGACGGTGCCTATGGAACCGCCCGCGAAACGAAGCGCCGCCTCCAGGAAGCGCATCTCGTCAATGCTTCCGACGATACCGGCACCATCGCCCTCTACTCCAGCGTTCCAGGACAGGAATCCATCGAGCTTCAGCAGAAGCTCCTCGACCTGCCATTCACATATGCACCGGAAAGCTGAAAAAAGTTAGAAAAGTAAGAAATGTGCCTGCATCGACCGGATGCTATTTGTATGTACCGGAAAAACAAAACGTAGATTCCGAAGCCGGGCCGTGGTGAGGACGGAGGAACCGTAGAGCATTTCGATGTCTGTCCCAGGCTTTCTGCTAGGGACGTCCCAATGTCCTATGTGCGACCGAATTGTCTGAGGTCTGTTTTCCATCAGGAAAACAGACCTCAGACAATTCGGTCGCTGGTTCGACGTCCCTTGCAGAAAGCGTGGTTGACAGACCCGAAATGCGTGATCGGCCCTCCGTTCCACCACGGCCCGGCTTCGATCGCAGCATAGTGTATCGCGCGTGCCCCGCAGTTGATTTTTGCTCTGCGACAAAATATACTTAATCTTAGTATGTCGTCAGGCAGGACCCGGTTCGGGTGAAATCGGCCGGGTGAAGAGACATGAAGGAGAGATGAAGATGCAGACAGTAGATAAGGTGAGTGTGACAGAGCTGATCGAGAAGGAAGGGCTCAAAAATCTGACACCGGATATCGATACAGACCATAAATTTATCACGATTCCGGATGTGAACCGTCCGGCGTTACAGCTTGCGGGATTTTTCGACCAGTTTGATTCAGAGCGTGTGCAGATCATCGGTAACGTAGAGACTGCGTACCTGATGACCTTCGATGCGCCGGAGCGCCGTGCGAAGTATGCTGCGCTGTCGAAGTATCCGATTCCGGTCATCATCTATGCGCGTGGGATCGAGCCGGACAGCTGCATGATCGATGCGTGCCGCAACGCGGGGATCCCGCTACTGCAGTCGACGCGTATGACGACGGAGCTGGAGGCGACGATCATCAGCTGGCTGAAGGTCCGGATGGCACCGATGATTTCCGTGCACGGCGTGCTCGTCGATGTATACGGCGAGGGTGTGCTGATCATGGGTGATTCCGGAATCGGTAAGTCCGAGGCGGCGCTCGAGCTCATCAAGCGTGGCCATCGTCTCGTGGCGGATGACGTCGTCGAGCTCCGCAAGGTATCGGATGATACCCTCGTCGGCAGCGCACCGGACATCACACGTCACTTCATCGAGCTTAGAGGCATCGGTATCATCGACGTCAAGCAGATGTTCGGTGTCGAGTGTGTGAAGGATACCCAGAGCATCAACATGGTTATCAAGCTCGCCGACTGGTCGAAGGATAAGGATTACGACCGCCTCGGCCTCAAGGATAATTACACCGAGTTCCTCGGCAACAAGGTGATCTGCTACGATATCCCGGTACGTCCGGGTCGGAACGTCGCCATCATCGTCGAGTGTGCAGCGGTCAACAACCGTGCGAAGAAGATGGGCTACAATGCGGCGCAGGTGCTCTACGAGCGCGTCACCGCGAACATGAAGAACGGAAACTGATTTATGAAAATACTGAAAAATGAAGCTCTGAAGCTGCATACGAGTTTCCGGGTCGGTGGCCCGGCAAAGGTCTATGTGGTTCCGGAGGATATCGAGGAGATTCAGAAGCTGATCCGCTTCCTCTATGAAGAGAAGCTCCCGTATGACATCATCGGAAACGGCACGAATCTGCTGGTAAGTGATGCCGGCGTCGACCATGTGGTCGTTGAGGTCGGCCGTGCGCTGGAGGGCATCGAGCTGCTTCCGGAGGCCAATGCTTCCGACGCGACATCGTCGCTTCGCGGGTCGTCGTCCGCGACCGGAAGTACGAAAACCACAGTGACGGAAGTGAAGGCTGTGAATGCGACCGCAGTGAAAGAACAGGTGAATGCGACAGCAGCGGATGAAAAAATCTACTATCTCCGCGTGCTGGCCGGCACCCTGCTCAGCAAGGCGGCGCAGTTTGCGGCGTCGCAGGAGCTCGCTGGTATGGAGGCTCTGCGCGGCATCCCGGGTACCCTCGGTGGTGCCGTGACGATGAACGCGGGTGCGTATGGTACGGAAATGAAGGACGTACTGTACTCTGTGGATGTCCTGACACCGGAGGGGGAGCTTCAGACCCTGACGCCGGCGGAGCTCGAGCTCGGCTACCGGCATAGTGTGATCCCTGAGAGCGGGTATGTTGTCGTGGCGGCGACATTGGCACTGCGAAAGGGCGACCCGGCCGAGATCCAGGCGCGGATGGCCGATTTCCAGAACCGGCGGAAGGAGAAGCAGCCGCTCGACAAGGCGTCGGCGGGCTCGACCTTCAAACGGCCGGAGGGCTATTTCGCCGGCAAGCTGATCGAGGACACGGGGCTCCGCGGCTTCCGGCACGGCGGCGCGCAGGTGAGCGAGAAGCACTGCGGCTTCGTGATCAACGACGGAACCGCGCGGGCAGCGGACATCTACTGGCTGATCGGCGAGGTGCGGAAGCGCGTCCTCCTGGAACAGCACGTGGAGCTGACCCCGGAGGTGAAGATATGGGGAAACTTTTAATTGTGACGGGAATGAGTGGCGCCGGCAAGACGATCGCGCTGAAGTCCCTCGAGGATATGGGGTACTACTGCGTCGATAATCTGCCGATTCCGCTGATCGATAAATTCGCGGAGCTGATCGTCGACGGGCATGAGCAGATCACGAAGGCAGCACTCGGCATCGATGTGCGTTCCGGCAGCGATCTGCCGCTCCTGAAGGAGGTGCTCGACACCTGGGACATCCGGGGACGCATCGACTATGAGGTCGTGTTCCTTGATGCCTCGGACGAGACCCTCATCAAGCGCTTCAAGGAGACCCGGCGTGCGCACCCGCTCAGTAAGGATGGCCGTGTCGAAACCGGCATTGAGGCAGAGCGGAAGGCGATGGGCTGGCTCAAGGAAAAGGCCGACTATATCATCGACACCTCGCACCTGCTTACGAAGGAGCTCCGCGGACAGCTCGCGGATATCTTCGAGGGGCAGAAGGCCTATGAGAATCTGCAGGTCACGATCCTCAGCTTCGGCTTCAAGCATGGAATTCCAGAGGACGCAGACCTCCTGTTCGATGTGCGTTTCCTGCCGAATCCCTACTACGACCCGCTGCTTCGAAGCCATACCGGTCTCGAACAGAGCGTACGTGACTACGTCTGCCAGGATGGCGTCGCGGAGGAATTTCTGCAGAAGCTCTATGATATGATCAGCTTTCTGATCCCGCATTATATAGAAGAGGGAAAGAATCAGCTTGTGATCGGCGTCGGCTGTACGGGTGGTCACCATCGCTCCGTCACCATCGCAGAGCTCCTCTATGAGCGTCTGAAGAAGACGGCAGATTACGGACTGCGCATCGACCACCGGGATATCGAACGATGAACTGCGAGAATTACCACAGTAAAGACAGGGTCTCGCAGGACCTGGAACAGAAGCCTCGTAGTACTGTGCTTCTGTTTCAGGCCCTGCGAGACCTGAATATACTAGAACGAACAGTGTATGGAGGCGGAGTTGGGCGCAGAAGCGAAGACGAGAACATCTTTTTCAGCCAGAGTGAAACTGGAGCTGCGTAAAAAAGACTTTACAGCGTCTGAAAAAGACATTAATATGAATAGCAATGATTCGAAGGATTTCGAGATGCGGGACTTCATTCGGGAGCGCTTCCTGAGTGCGGGGTCGATCACGGATCCGACGAAGGATTATCACCTTGAGCTGGTCTGCGGTGGAGCAGAGGAGGCGGATCGGATCACCGATGTCTTCCGAAGCTTCGGTCTCGAGCCACGTATCATGGAGCGGGGCGGCCATCTGGTTGTGTATCTGAAGGATGCCGCGCAGATTTCGGATGTCCTGAAGCTGATGGGGGCCGTGGATGGCCTCATGGAGCTTGAGAATGTCAGAATCCTCAAGGAGGTCAGTGAGAAGATCAATCGTCAGGTGAACTGTGAAACAGCGAACCTGCAGCGGACGGTGTCCGCCGGCATTCGCCAGGTAGAGGATATCGAACTGATCGATCGGGAGATCGGGCTTCAGAACCTGGAGCCGGGACTGCGCGAGATCGCAGAGAAGCGTCTGGAAAAACCGGATGCGTCACTCACCGAGCTTGCAGAGTGTCTCTCGGAACCGATTGGAAAGAGCGGGGCCAATCATCGACTCCGGAAGCTGTCCAGGATGGCTTCAGAGTTAAGGGGAAAAACCGCAGGTTTATAGTGTAAAGATAGAAATAGCGTTCAGTGAAGCAGGTGCATGCATCTGCAGGGGGAGCGTTTAACGCGAGGCCTATCTTCGAGGAAGGATTATATGAAGGACACAAATGTAGTAGTTCAGTTACCGAAAAAACCGGATGAGCATCCGATCGCGATGCTTGTTCAAATTGCCAGCCGTTTTGAATCACGCATTTATATGGCCGATGGCCCACGTAAGGTGAATGCCAAGTCCATCATGGGGATGATGGCACTGGGCCTCAACAACGGACAGGCGCTCGTGATCAGCGCGGACGGTGCAGATGAGGATGCGGCACTGAACAGCATCGCAGAGTACCTCAGCGGTGCAAACGCATAAGAACTGAATAGTACGGAAGGGAGACGCCGAGAGGTGCCTCCTTTTATTTTTGTAAATATCCATGAGAGGGCCGCACCGTAGGCGCATTGAATGGCATCGTCTCCTTGTTATGAAAAAGAACAAGCATTCTCATATATTCCATGCTACAATAGAGGCATCTGTTTTTACTGGAGGGTACGATGGCCTTTACGCATTTACATGTTCATACAAGCTACAGTCTTCTCGATGGTGCCGGTCGGATCCCGGAGATGATCGCGCGCTGCCGGGAGCTCGGGATGGATTCGATGGCGATCACCGACCACGGTGTGATGTACGGTGTCATCGACTTCTATAAGGAGGCGCTGAAACAGGGCATCAAGCCGATCCTCGGCTGCGAGGTCTATCTCACGGGCGGCTCCCGCTTCGATCGAGAGGTCGGAAAGGGCGAGGACCGCTACTACCACCTCGTGCTGCTCGCGGAGAATAACCAGGGCTACGCGAACCTTATGAAGATCGTGTCGACGGGCTTCATCGACGGCTTCTACTATAAGCCGCGTGTCGACTTCGAGACGCTCGAGCGCTACCACGAGGGCATCATCGCGCTGTCTGCCTGCCTCGCCGGCGAGGTGTCACGAAACCTCACCCGGAACATGTATCCGGAGGCGAAGAAGGCGGCGCTGCACTACCTCTCCATCTTCGGGCCGGAGCATTTCTACCTCGAGCTGCAGGATCACGGTTATCCGGAGCAGCGGAAGGTCAATGCAGGCTTACTGCAGTTACATGAGGAAACCGGGATTCCGCTGGTCGCCACCAACGATATTCACTACACCCGGAAGGAGGATGCGGAGCCGCACGATATCCTGCTCTGTCTCCAGACCGGAAAGAAGATCAGCGACCAGGATCGTCTGCGCTATCCGGGCGGACAGTTCTATATCAAGTCCGAGGAGGAGATGCGGGCGCTGTTCCCGTATGCGCAGGAAGCCCTCGACAACACCCATAAAATCGCAGAGCGCTGCGATGTAAGCATTGAATTCGGACACTATCATGTGCCGGGCTATCAGGTGCCGGAGGGCTACGACACGACGGGCTATCTCCGGAAGCTCTGTGAGGATGGACTCCGGGCACGCTACGGCGCGGACGGCGAGCAGTACCGGGCACGTCTCGACTATGAGCTCGACACGATCGCGAGCATGGGCTTCGTCGAGTACTTCCTGATCGTCTGGGATTATGTGCACTATGCGAAGACCCATGACATCGCGGTGGGACCGGGCAGAGGCTCGGCGGCGGGCTCCCTCGTCGCGTACTGCATCGGCATCACCGACATCGACCCGATGCGGTACAATCTCGTCTTCGAGCGTTTCCTGAACCCGGAGCGTGTCACCATGCCCGATGTCGATATGGATTTCGAGTATGAGCGCCGGCAGGAGGTCATCGAGTACGTGACCCGGAAGTACGGGAAGGACTGCGTATCGCAGATCATCACCTTTGGTACGCTCGCGGCGCGCGGTGTCATCCGGGATGTCGGTCGTGTACTGGATATTCCGTATGCGAAGTGTGACCTGATCTCGAAGCAGGTGCCGAATGAGCTGAACATCACGCTCGATAAGGCGCTGCAGATGAATCCGGAGCTGCGGAAGATGTATGAGGAGGATGCGGAGACGCGTCGTATCATCGATATGAGTAAGCGCCTCGAGGGACTGCCGCGCCACAGTTCCATGCATGCGGCGGGCGTCGTGATCTCTGGAAAGCCGCTGGTGGAGTACGTGCCGGTATCGCGGGCGGCAGATGGCACCATCACCACGCAGTTTACGATGACGACGATCGAGGAGCTGGGGCTTCTCAAGATGGATTTCCTCGGCCTCCGGAATCTGACGGTCATCAAGGATGCCATCCGGGATGTGAATAAGCTGCATCATGCAGACTTAAGCGTCGAAAACATGAACTATGCCGATCCGAAGGTCTACCAGATGATTTCGGGCGGGCACTGCGAGGGCGTGTTCCAGCTCGAGTCGGCCGGCATGAAGAATTTCATGAAGCGGCTGAAGCCGGCGGGCATCGAGGACATCATCGCCGGTGTCGCCCTCTACCGACCGGGTCCGATGGACTTCATCCCGAAGTACATCCAGGGGAAGGAGCATCCGGAGTCGATCAGCTATGACTGTCCGGAAATCCGCCCGATCCTCGAGACGACCTACGGCTGTATCGTCTACCAGGAGCAGGTGATGCAGATCGTGCGTGATCTCGCCGGCTACTCGATGGGACGCTCGGACCTCGTGCGTCGTGCCATGAGTAAGAAGAAGACGAAGGTCATGGAGGAGGAGCGGAAGAACTTCGTCTATGGAAATCCGGAGCAGCACATCCCGGGCTGTATCGCGCGGGGCATCGATGAGGCGACGGCGAACCACATCTATGATGAGATGATCGACTTCGCGAAGTATGCCTTCAACAAGTCCCATGCGGCCTGCTATGCCGTCGTTTCCTATCAGACGGCCTACCTCCGCTGCTACTATCCGGCGGAGTTCTTCGCGGCGCTCATGACCTCCTATATGGATAATATGGGGAAGACCGCCGAGTACTTCGATGTGGCGCGTACGCTCGGCATCGCGATTCTGCCGCCGGATGTGAATCAGGCGGAGATCGGCTTCTCGGTATCCACGGAGGGGGCGATCCGCTATGGCCTGAGTGCCGTAAAGGGCGTGGGCCGGACGGCCGCAGCCGCCATCGTGAAGGAGCGTGCGCAGCACGGAGCGTATAAGGACTTCGAGGATTTCGTCGTCCGTGTTTCAGAGAAGGGTATCAACCGCCGTGCCATCGAGTTCTTCATCCAGGCGGGCGGGCTCGATGCCTTCCCGGGCAACCGCCGGGAGAAGATCGCGATCCTCCCGACCATCATCGAGGGCCGCGTGAAGGAGAAGCAGAATTCGATGGCGGGTCAGATGACCCTCGCGGATCTTCTCGGGGAGGATAATCAGGAGGCGGGCGAGTTCCGTATCCGCATGCCGAAGCTGCCGGAGTACTCGAAGGAGGAGCTTCTGCAGTATGAGAAGGAGGCCCTCGGCTTCTATCTGAGCGGTCATCCGCTGGATGCCTATCGCGCCGTGATGGAGGCCAATGTCTCTGCCACGAGTGCAAACTTCCGCCGGGATGACGAGACAGGCACCGTACCGCTCCGCGACCAGCAGAAGGTGACGATCGGCGGCATCCTGACGGAGGTGCAGATGAAGACCACCCGGAAACAGCAGCAGATGGCCTTCCTGCAGCTCGAGGACCGGATGGGCACCGTGGAGGTCGTCGTCTTCCCGAAGACCTACCAGACGATGCGTGCACTGCTCGAGCCGGATGCGAAGCTCTTCATCGAGGGCCACGTTGATGGCTCCGGTGAGAAGGACAGCAAGCTGATCGCGGATCGGATCTATACCTTCGCGGAGGCACCGAAGGAGCTCTGGTTGCAGCTTCAGGACAAAAACCAGTACTTCGCGCAGCAGCAGGCGCTGGGACAGCTCCTCAGGGCACATCCGGGAGAAGATGGCGTGGCGATCTATCTCCGTCAGGAAAAGGCTGTGAAGCGCCTCGACCGGCAGTATGCGGTGCAGCTGGATCCGGTGCTGATGGAAAGTCTCCATCAGCTTCTCGGCGAAAAAAACGTTCGAGTTTCATATAAGGTATTGAAAAAAGTACAAAACTAAACTATTATAAGTGCGAGATTGTGAAAGCTATCACAATCTCACTCACTACTGTGTTTTAGGGAGAATATCAATATATCTGGAGGATAGGATTATGGCGACGAAAGCTGTGAAGACGATTGGTGTACTGACATCTGGTGGTGATGCACCGGGCATGAACGCCTGTGTTCGTAGTGTGGTTCGTACGGCGATTCACGAGGGCATCAAGGTTAAGGGTATCATGAGAGGATATGCGGGTCTTCTGCAGGAGGAGATCGTCGACATGGATACGACCTCCGTATCCGATACCATCAGTCGTGGTGGTACCATCCTCTATACAGCGAGATGCCAGGAGTTTACGACACCGGAGGGCCAGGCCCGTGGTGCGGAGATCTGCCGTAAGCATGGTATCGACGGAATCGTTGTCATCGGTGGTGACGGTTCCTTCCGTGGTGCCGGCAAGCTGAGTGCACTCGGCATCAATACCATCGGTGTGCCGGGTACCATCGATCTCGATATCGCTTGTACCGATTATACGATCGGCTTCGATACCGCCATCAATACCGCGATGGAGGCCATCGATAAGCTGCGTGATACCTCGACCTCCCATGAGCGTTGCTCGATCATCGAGGTAATGGGTCGTCGTGCCGGTTACATCGCACTCTGGTGTGGTGTGGCAAACGGTGCGGAGGAGATCCTTCTTCCGGAGCGTTACGATGGCGACGAGCAGGCGATCATCAATCGTATCATCGAGGCGCGTAAGAGAGGTAAGAAGCACTATATCATCATCAACGCCGAGGGTATCGGCCACAGCACTTCGATGGCGAAGCGCATCGAGGCAGCGACCGGTATCGAGACGAGAGCAACCATCCTCGGACATATCCAGCGTGGTGGTTCACCGACCTGTAAGGATCGTTACTACGCATCGATGATGGGCGCACGTGCCGCAGAGCTGCTGCACGAGGGCAAGTCGAATCGTCTTGTGGCTTACAAGCATGGCGAGTTCGTCGATTACGATATCCAGGAAGCACTTCAGATGACGAAGGATATCAATGAGGAGCAGTATCGGATCGCGAAGCTGCTGGTTCGTTAAGTCATACGCCGTTGAGGGGCGACTGCATATGCAGTCG
>ERZ1026864.1130-NODE-1130-length-13794-cov-4.979111_pt1 | contig 13794 bp, 13 predicted proteins | sample MGYA00380162_ERZ1026864 | MGnify/ENA primary metagenome ERZ1026864 (study PRJEB33269, sample SAMEA4719798) | human gut metagenome | biome: human-associated habitat; feature: organic feature; material: feces | place: Cameroon | collected 2013-10 ... | reverse complement strand
GTACGACAAGTGCGCTGCCATTCCGCGCATACTCACTTTGCAGCGTCTCCATCTCCTGCTGTCGATCAACAAATACATGCATGCGATCACCACCTTTACAATTATTATACTCCAAATTATAATAATTTCAATCATAATTTCATTCCGCTTCTATAATTCTTTGTGGCAATGTAAGTGACAGCTTTTCAATGGGTGCGGTAAAGTGTTTCTCAGAGTATTCATCTCGATGCCACGCCTCATAAAAATCTGTGCAGTATTCCTCCTCCAGAGCATCCTTCTCTGCCCAATCCTTTACGCAGCCTTCTGCCTGTTCTTCGCGGATGCCCTTCAGCATAGCAAAACGCGCCATATCATAGTCGGCGTACAGCTCTGTAATGCAGCCAGAATCCCAGCTTGTGGTAATGTCATGCGCTACACCAGCAAGCCTATCACCGATTGCACAACAGCATTATCTGTCAATTCACTGGTTCGGTAAATCTTCTGGCAAAAGGGTTTCAGGCTGAAATCCATGTCTGCCCGCCCTTCGTCCAACAAAATACCTGTTACCGTGAAATGATACGCGGCCTGTGCCGCCTGCAATTCTTGCTGGCAGGCATCGGGCAACTCACATTCACCATCCGTGATGAAAACCACATCGGCCTTTTCAAAGCCCTCAGTGTCCATCAATCGGATCGCTTCACGGACGGGGCGTTCAAAGTTGGTGCCGCCGCCGAGGAATGTTTCCGCAGCGGACAATTTATCCTCCAGCGTGTATTCACCCGGGCGGAATATGTCCACCTGGCAACTGCTTCCTCCGGCAAAATGGATCAGCGCAAAGCTTCTGTGGCTCTCAGCGGCAATCTCCAGCAGGGTCATGGCTACCGCCTTGCCCCAGGCCGCAGCATCGCCTTCGGTGGAACTGGACTCATCCAGACAGCAGATAATGTCGCCCATACCTTTATAAATAGGTTCGCGCCGACGATACTGTTTGATCTGCTTTTGCTGATACTTCCGCAGGAACAGCGGGATAGTCTCCGGCGTGGCCAGCATGGCAAGCTCCGAGGTCAACGCACGGGATAGGTTGTTGCCCAACTCCAGAGAGTAGGTTTCACCCCGCCCATAGGCATAGCTGTTGTTCTTGGCCTGTGCGAAAATCTCGCGGAAGCGTCCCAGATACTTGGAAATATCCTTCAGCGTAGTGCTTTTGCGTACCTTTTCCAGCAGTGCAAGATTCTCAGGCGTGCAGCGCATATTCGAGGGTTCATCGCTCCATGCGCCGATGATGCTCTGTACCTCCTGTGCCCGCTCTGTGGCAGCCTGCACAGCGGCGGATACCGCCAGATTGACTGTTTCTTTTTGGCGCAGCATGGTCGTGTCCAGCAGCTGGGATACAGCCTCCACCTGCCGCTGCTTACTGTCCAGCCGATTGGCAGCATTTATCAGCGCCTGCTTACCCGGCTCGGTCGTTTCTCCTTTAGCTTGGGCGTCAAGCAGTTTGGCGAGGCCCTCTGCCGCGGCATCCCGTGCCGTTTCCAGCTTTTCAAGAGTATTCAGCGCGCCTTTATCACCACCCAGCTCGGACAACAGTCCGTTCAGCTCTTCGGCGGCTCGATCGGTGAACTCCGCCGCCGCTTCATAGGCGGGTAGGCTGCGACCCTCGCAGATATTCTTCAGCGTGGGATAGTCGTCCTGCTGGACAACATGATTAAGGATGGGCGCGTTGAATTTCTGCGCCGCAGCGGTGAGCATATCCATGTCGTTTCTGCGTGGAGCCAGCGAATACAGGGATTGAAATACATCGCGGGAGAGGGCGGGAAAAGACTTGAGCCTCTGCGCTGCGGCGTTCTCCGTCACATCCATTTCAGTATCATCCTCGCGCAACTCTGCGTATATGCTGTCCTCCAGTTTGCTGGAGCGCATCACCCGGTCGGTTTTCTGTGCCGGTTTTCTCCGAAGTGTCGCAAGCTCCGCAACGGGGGAATGCAGTACATCCGCTATTGTCCGAAAGGCTTTTCTCATGTGAAATCCTCCTCAAAGCTGTGAAACCATGCCAGCAGAACGGCGTTTGCGGCCTCGGACCGTCTTAGCTCCGGAAATTCCCGCTGGAGATACAACGCAGCGCCGAACATATTAGTTTCACCGGATTGGCGCAGATTCTCAAGGTAATCGAAATATATCTTGTTACTATTGTTGGTGTCCATATAGCATCTCCTATCCGCAAGGGGAGGCGTGAGCCTCCCCCTGCTATTTTATTACCCTACAGGATCAGAACGGCAGATCTTTGCCGGAACTGCCCACAGCGGACGGGAAATCATCCAGCGGCGGGAAATCCTTAAAGGCATCGGCCTCGCCAGTCCCGGAGGCTCCTTCGGTCTGCGTCGGGCGGGAATCGCCGAAGTAGACATTATCGGCGTTGATCTCCGCGCTGCGCCGCTTATTGCCCTCCTTATCCTGCCACTCGCGGATCTGGAGCCGCCCCTCTACCACGATCATGCGGCCTTTGGTAAAATACTTGCTGACAAATTCTCCAGTGGCGCGCCACGCCACCACATCGAAGAAGTCAGTCTCCTTTTCTCCGGACTGCGATTTGAAATCGCGGTCACAGGCAATAGAGAAGCTGCATACCGGCGTACCGCTGCCGGTGCGGCGCAGCTCAGGATCATGGGTCAAGCGGCCCATCACAAAAATCTTGTTCAGCATAAATCGTTCCTCCAAAAATGTAGTTATTGCAGAGCAGCCATCTGCTCCAACGGGATATAGGTGAAATTCACCGCATTGTGGGCGGCCATGCTGATGGTCTCCAGATCGTTCAGGAGCTTGTTCACCACGTCCTTTTCAGTGTCAGACTGTGCGGCGGCACATAGCTCCTGCTGCCGCTTATACAGCTGGAGCAGTTCACCACGCAGCTTCAGCAGTGCCTTGCTGCCAGCCTTGGGGTTGCCGCCATCCGCAACAACGGTGTTGAAATCCTCCTGCGCCTCCACCGCCATGGCAAGAATGCTGTTTACCTTATCCTGCAAGGGATTGACACACAGACGGGTCAGCGTGTTTTCTACCGTGGGCCGGTCACTGGGTGCCTGCCAGAGATAGCACTTGAGGATCAGCAGGTCTTGGGACTCCACCTTGTCGTGTCCTTCCAGCCATGCCTTGGCCTGCACCAGCGGGTAGTAGTTGAGATATTTACGGTCTGACACCTCGATTCCGTTGCCCCGCAGTTCACAAAGCACATCGTCAGCCAGCTCGTTGATGGCATCCGGCACAGGGATGGCGGCCACCTCCTGCTGCATGGCGTACAGCTCGGACAGCAAGATCATGGCATTTACCGCTCCATCGCCGCCGTTTTGCTTGCTCTTGAGGACGGCCAGGCGCTTATCGCGGTCAGCAATATCCTCTGTCACCACTTTGATTTGCAAACGGTCATACAGCGGCGCAAGGATCTGCTCCTGCGGATCGGCAAAATTAGGAATCTCGTTGGACGCTGAAAAGAAGGAAATTGCCGGAATGGGATAGGTGCGGCCCTCGTTGGTGTATTTGCGCTCGTTGAGTGCTGTCAGCAGGGAGTTCAACACGCCATCATTGGCCTTGAATATCTCATCCAGAAACACGATGTCCGCCTCCGGTATTTTACCGGCGGTCTGTACTACAGGTTCATTCTGATGCAGCGCGGCCACAGCCTTTCGGTAGCTGAGTAGCTTATCTGTTGCCTTTTCCAGCATGGCAAAGGTGTCCGGCGTATCTTTCCTCGCACCGAGACCATCCACCATACTTTGAAGATCAAAGCGCAGGTTTTTATGCACGTCATCATCCTGCAGCACAGCATCCGGCACGCTGCCGGGTATCAGGCTGGAAAGGTCGATGCGACCAAAAAGCTGATCCTCATCGGTCTGCTTGGAGAGCAGCCGTTCAAACTGCCGCGCACCGGTGATCCGTTGGCGGAACAGGTTGATGGACAAACTCTTGGCCTGACCGGGCTTGCCGAGAATGAACAGGTTGTTTCGCGTCAGCAACGCAATGGCGATCAGCTCAACCAGCTCTTCACGCTCCGCCACCTGACTGTTGACATCTTGCATTACGGCCAGCATTTTATCTCGCAGTGTCATACGCTCCACCCTCCTTATGCGGCCGCCAGTGCTTCATCCTGGCGGTACAGATCCGGTGCATCAAGGGGGATGAACTCCTTCCCGCAGAAGTCTGCGGGCGCGTGGGTAATGCCGTACAGCCTGCGGGGCGTTTTGCAACTGAGCAGTTCATACTTGAGCTGTGCCAGAATGTGGATACGCAGCACACCCTTGTCAGGGTCAAAGGACTCCACCGCTCGAATGAGCCGCAGCGCCAGCTGTTGGTACACTTCCTCGTAGTCCAGATGGGCAGCGCGGATCAGCGCGTGATTTTTTCGCATCACGCTGTTGATGCACCAGAGGTGTTCTTCCACAATACGGTTTCTCTCAAGAAGGGAGTAAGTATTTTTCATGGTCGTGTCCTTTCGTTTCTTCGCTGATGGGTTCCCACAAGCGGCAGCAGCCATTGTTCCAGTCCTCCATCAGCATCGTATGTGTGTATTCTTTCGAGTTATAGACGGGGTTCCTGCAATGCTGCCGCCGTTTTGCTTTCGGGACAGGACTGCTTGCATCCGTCGTATAAAACGCGTAGGTGCAGGTATCACAGCTTTTTTTGACTTCGTTCAAATAACGTCCTCCTTTTCTTCGATACTTCCGCGGCACAGATCAATAAGCTTCTGGCACTGGTGCATCTCAAAACCGCCGATATGTGCTTTCCGTTCGGGAAGGTGCATTTTCTTTGCCAGCCAGCGATACGCCTGAGTCCGGCTCATGCCGCGCTCCGTCCAATAGGCGTCGAAAACCTGATGTGTTTCGATACGCTTGAGACGCAGCACCTCATTGGCCAGATCACCAAGAGGGCGAACCGTCCCCTTGTGACAGCCTACTCTGGCGTTGCAGTTCTGACATTGATACAGCTTTTCGCCCTTCAGACCCAGCCGCACGGCAGAATCGCCGTAGACGCTTTCTGCCGGTACAAGGCGGACAATACCGCCGCAGTATCGGCAAATATGGGGTATCTCCAATCGCACGCCCCCTTACGCAGCCTTTGCGGCTTTTTTGCGGGCTGGCTTTGCTTTCGACGCAGTCATGCGGAGCTGTGTCTGCATATAGAACGCATCCTCCGTGGAGAGCGTCAGCATTCCCGTCTGGGCGATACCCAGCGTAACGGTGCCGCGCAGTGCCCGCAGACAGCGTTCCAGCCGATCTACCGCAAAGCAGTAGTCACCGGCAGGCTGTCCCGTCAGGGGAATGACCGTCAATGCCGCGTTGGAGGAACCGACCTCGCCGGTGCAGCGAAGGGTCAGCCGATTCCCATCGAAGTGCAGGATCGTCCTGTTGTCCATACAGGCGGCAGTGGCCGTCTGCAATGTGCGGCGCAGCTCCTCGGAATCGCTCAGCACCGTAAATGTGTTTTGTGTCCCCGCAATGAGACTGTCCGTGTCCACATAGCTGCCGTGCATGAGCCGTGCGGCAAACTGAAAGCCCTCTTTCACAAAGACGAGCTGCCTGTCGGCCATGCCAACGGAAAATGTATCCTTTTCCTCACAGAGCTGGGCCAGCTTTTCCAGATTGGCAGCAGGGATAAGAAACGTCTGATCTCCGGTACATTGCTTATCTCCCTTTGCGGAAACAATGCAGACGCCATCGCTGCCAACGGCGCGCAGGCCATCAGCGGTCAGGCGGATGTTTACGCAGCGCAGCAGGGGCATATTGCTGTTGTTCGGGTCTGTGGCAAATGCCGCACGGCGTACCATGGACGGAACACCGCTGAGCTTCACCATGCTTTCAGGAGCAGTGATATTCATGCGTGGGAAACCTTTGCCGCTGGCTGTTGGTACCTGATAGTACGCATGGTCACTGGATAGTGCCAGCGTATCCTTGTCTCCCTTGCAGCACTCCACCGTATTCCCCGGAAGATTGGCGAGCATGGCGGAGAGCAGCTTGGCATCAATGGCGAATGTGGTATCACCGCCCTCATAGGCCAGCAGCGGCACGTCCTGCCGCAGCGTCACCTCCATATTGGTGGCGGTCATGTGCAGGCAGCGCGCCCCTGTGTCGATTTCCAGCAGCGCACACTTCAGCACCTCCAACGGTGATGCGGACGGTGCCAGCTGTGCGGCACGTTTGGCGGCAGTCAGAAACGCCGCCCTTTCAATGGTAAAATTCAAAAATATTCCTCCTTTACGCGGCAGTATCGAACATACTGAGCTGGTCCTCCAGTTCGGTGTGTTTCGGTTTCCTGCCGGTTCTCGATGCTTGCAGCAGGCCATCATAGAGCACCTGCCGCGCTGCGGTATCTGCGGCACGGGCACGTTCGGCCTGCGGTACTTCGACCACCCTTTCCTCTTGAATAGTGACCGGCTCCGGAAGCTGCTTTACTGCGCGGTGCGGGTTGATAATGGCCATCTTCTTGAAGGTGGCGGCAATATCCTCCACGTTGTCCTTGATGCCCAGCATCAGCTCCTTTGCCATCTGCGATGTCATGTCCTGCACGTCACTCATGGCCGCCAGTCCTTCCTCGGAGAAAGTCCCCTCGATCAGTCCGGCCACAGCCAGCTTGGAGGCCATCAGCTTCATCGCCTTCGCCTGCATGGTGTCGGCATAGTAGAGCATATAGACCTCGACTCTCGGTGCTGTCTGGTTGATGCGCCATGACCGGCGCGACGCCTGCCGCAAGGTGAACAGGTTATAGCCCATGGAGTAGAAGATCAATGTCGTAAAGGCGTTCAGGTCAAGGCCGGTCTCCACACATTTGGGGTTGGTGATAATGACCTGTGTGCCTGCGGACAGCCTCTTACTGAGCCAATCCTCCCGCTTTTCCGGGACGATCTGTGTGCTCAGGATCTCCGTTCGGATACCTTCCTCACGCAGCAGTCCCAGCAGCTTTCGCTGGGTATCTGTCCGTGTCCAGCTGGTGTAGATCATTACCCTCTCGCCTGCGGCGATCTTGGCCCGCACGATCTCCAGCACCTTCTCCTCTTTCGGGAGGACGGTCTGGAAGTCTGCCATGTCCTCCGGCTTCACGATGGTGCAGCCGCTGATGGGGTGGATGATCTCCGACTGGTCATAGGGCTGATCCGGATACACCGTCAACAGATTGAGATAGGTGGACAAGATCTTATTGGCCGCCTTACGGTCATTTCTCAGGACTGACGTCAGTTCCCGTTCCACTTCTTTGTATGCCTCTTCGATTGGCTTCGGCATCGTCAGCGGTATGGGTATTTCCTCGTAATCAGGAAGGTCCTTACCCATATCGGATAGCGACAGGAACGCCGTACACTCCAGCAAGAAGCGGGAAAACACCAGCGGAGAGACACCGGGGAGCTGCCGTGAGCGTTTTTTGCTTTTGGCACTGCGGCGATTGGAGTTATAGTCCGCGTCGGTGATCTCATAGGTGTTTTCCACCACGCCGTATTCCGCATCGAACCGGGAAGGTGCATCGTGGGACTTTCCATCCTTTTGCATCAGTCCGGGGACGATACGGTACAGAAGATGGAAGATGCCGGAGCTGTAACCGTTGATCAGCGTTGCGGTCATGCCGATGAATTTCCGGCTGATGCCGTAAAGCTCCGCCATGGCGTCACCCTGCCCGCTGTCGTTGTTGTACTCATGCAGCTCATCACAGAGAAAGCTGCCGATCCGTCCACGGTACTTTTTCTTGAGGTAGGTACTCAGCGGAAAGCGGCGGTGCGCGCCCTTGATGCAATACGGACGCTCCGGATGCTCCACGAGTTGCTGCAGCTGATCCAGAATGTGCTCGTTTTTCGTGCGGTTGAGGTGCATGGCAGCCTGCGGCCGAAATACCCAGCCATACCCGCCAATTTTTATCCACGTCATTTGACGCCGGTCATTGACCGGTGCCCAAAGCGGTGTGCCGCAATGAGGGCATAGGTGGTTTGCCAGATGCTCCTTCTGGAAGAAAAACTGATCTGAGGGTACCATGTATCTTGTGCCGTCGCCGCTGGTCTCCATCTCAATGAGCTCCAGACAGTCCGGGCAGACAAAGCCGCGCTTTCTGCGACTCCATAACACGGCAGGATAGCGCATATAACCGTCTCTGGCACGCTCTTTACTGAAAACGGCGTATACGTTTTTATCCCCGCGCTGGTACAGGTCAAAGAGCCGATCCACGTCGGTGATACTTTTGACCACCATGCCATAGGTGTCCGGCAGCGTTTCTGCGATCTCCCGTACCCACTTGCCTGTGACGTGCGAGGGGCACATGACAAGGTTGAAGGATTTGCGGGTTCCGAGTCTCTTGAGTGCGTTCAACGCTCCCGCCGCAGCCGCGCTCAGCTTGGTCTTGCCGCTGCCGCATTCCGCCACAATGAGTGCCATTTTGTGTTGGCAGAGCTGCCGTTTGACAGCCTCCGCCACCGCAAGCTGGGCATCATAGAGGGAATATCCGGCTTTTTCGTGGATGTAATCGTTGACCTCCAGTATTTCTTCCGAAAGCGGCTCCGACGCCGGATCGAACTTGGGAACGAACTGGCTGCGGATGCGGTCGGCCACAGTAACGCCAAAGGTGTTTAGATAGCTGGTTACGCTGTTTACCTCCGCAAAGCCGTCTGCCGCATCTGGGATAGCACCAGGAATGGTGATACGCCCATCTTTGAGCCCCTGCTCCAGAATGTCCGTTACGTTTCGATCCTCTGGCAGCAGCGTCAACGACCAGGCTTCCATGCGCTCAGTGAAGGAAAGCACTTTCATCTGCCGCAAATCACCGCTTGTAATGAGTGAATCCAGCACATAGTCCTGAAACTCAGGGATTAGCGGTGCGGCGGTTTTCCGGTCTACCTCAGCAAACAGGCTCGCGCGGTCTCCGGGTGGGCAAAAGATGTAGCATTTGCGTGGGGTTTCGGGAGCATCCTCATCGCTATCGTCGGCAGTATCCTCCTCCGTCTGGCTGTCATCGTTGGCCATCAGGGTCGCAACGGCATATATCCCGTCATGGGACAGCAGCCGTCGGTAGCCTTTGGGCCTGCAATCCAGATATAGGGTCGTATCACCTTGTTTCAGCTCCACCGACGCGCCGCCGTATATGGCGTCCGATAGAGCCCGAACGACTTCGGGATAGCCACCGAAGCGAATGGCGCTGATCGTCTGCTGCGCGCCGCTGTCGATGATAACGGTATCCGCATAGCCGGTCAGCCGGATCTGAAATTTGGGGTCACTGTAGCTGAGTTCCATCAGCTTACTTCTTATGGGTGCCATTCATTTTGAAATCTCCTTTCTTCCGGACAATGAAAAAAGACCGTAACTGCCCCGAAAGGCAATTACGGTCTTCTTGATGTCCTATGTTTTTACATACTTCAAGTCTTAGTCAGAACGAAGAAGGAAAACTTACCTCCTTTCTCGCCCGTGCCTGCTCTGCTCCGTCCTCAATGCCTAATGACCTTAAGTACAAGGTCATTGTAGCGGAAAGATGCTGGGGCGTACAGGTGGAAAACGCTTCTCTTATGAACACATTATATTTATATTTACTCATATTGCTGCAATAGGTTCAGCATCTCAAACGGGTCTGTAACCTCTATTGTTGCAAAATCTTCCGGTTTCTGCCCCACATATACACCAGCCATGTTTCTTACGGACGCATAAATTGTCCATACGCCTGTCTCGGTGTCAATGATGTATCCTTTTTCACTAAACAATCGATCAAACTCCTGGCCGGATGGAGATCGGGCAATGACATGGATTTCGGTAATGTCATCTTCATAAGGGGTGATATGTACATAGAACGTTTCCTGCATACACACGCTGTCCGCACTAAGCACAATAGAGTACCCCGTTGGTTCACTGCACACCGTGACTGTGCAGGCAGCACTTTCTGCTGCATTATTTTTACTGGCCTGCGCAGTGATAACCGCTGTCCCAGGCGCAATAGCAATAACCACACCGTTTTCATCCACACTGGCGACTGCTTCATTGCTTGTTGTCCATACAACACGATTATCGGTGCGGTTATTGGAGTATAGAACAGTGGCAGAAAGTGTCTCGGTATCTCCTGCCTTTAGTGTTAGGTTAGAGTGATCCAGTGCCACTTGTTCTACGACTACACTCCCAATATATGTGAGGACTAAAAGAACGACTGATACAACGAACACAGATACAGCAATAATCTGTATAGCTTTTCGCATCTTTTTGTACGAAGCCTTTTTCTGGTCGCGGACTTTTATAAAAGGTGACACTATTGTTACCATCGCTGCCATTGTACCAATAATGCCTTCGATAGATCGAAGACCTTCTCGTATCAGAAATGTAATAAAGTCAGCCATAAGGCATCTCCTCTTGCATTATAATAGGAAAATTAGATATTTCCCTATTATAATGTACCATTTCTGTGTTGGTAAAGCAATAGCGGCATCTTTGTGGTTTGGCTTTGACTTTCTTAAATTGTTGATGGAACAAGATAGTAGCAGGTATAACACTGAGCGGATGGATGCTCCCACTGCTCTTATCTGAAGCGCGCTTGCTTATTGAAATGTTGCCAGGTTTATCTGCAAACATTTCAACAGGTTTCTTAATTTTCTTTCGCGTTGATGTATACTGTCCATTGAAAGCTATGATGACAACGGCATTCTCAATATCAGCGTCATCGACTTCCTGCTGGATGACACGCTTGTCTGACACTCTGCCAATAAAACCGCTCACCGTGATTGGATTATTGCCTCATAGTGGGCGTTTTTTTCACAATAAACTACATATCTCTGTTTGCCGCCGCTGGCGTAAGGATGGCAAGTAACAAGCGTCAGCAGGTCACGGCCTTGCTGTATCTTGATTTTTTCGATTTCGTGCGGCTGGATGATCTGGATGTCGGTCACCGTGTAGATCAGCGTTTCCCATAGATTCGTCAGCGTAACGGTATCGCCCACCTGCAAACGGTCGATGTGCCGGAAGTAATCCGCACCTTTCCACCCACGATGTCCCGCGATGACGCTGTTGGTGTTGGCACCACCGATAGGGGCAGAAGTATTGCCCAGCACCGCAGCGCCTGCGGCGAGGTGAGCATCGGACGCGCCCAGATAGACCGGCATGGTCAGTTCCATAGCCGGTATCTCCAACACGCCTATGATCTCGTCCTCAACACCGTAGGCGGTCAGGTCGGCAGCGGGTACTTCGCAGGCTTCAAGGTCAGTGAGGTTGCACTGCTCTTCTGCATAAAGCTGGCAGTTATAGTCCTGTAGAGCCGTCAGTAATTCGGGGTACAGCTTCTCCGGCTCATTACGCTCGGTCAAGAACTCCTGCACCGCAGTTTCGGCGCTGCTCTGGAGTCTGTGTCCCATAAACACCGGCCACAGCATGACGCAGACGCCCGCCACGGCCAGCAACGCCGCCAGTGCAAAAGGTGTCTTACGCATGGCGCACCCTCCTTACCAAAGAGTAAGCGACGCCAGTCACAACCACCGCGCCAAGGCCGATGCCCAGGCCAGCGAGGTAGTGCTGTGTCCATGAGGATGCCGCCGCCTTTTCTTCTACGGCAGTAGTTTCCTGTTCGGGAGTATAGGGAACACGGTGGCCACGCACCAGCAGTCGGTGGGTGTTGACACCAAACGGCGTACAGGTCACCAGCGTGACCAAATCTTTGCCCTCTTCAATTTGGAGCAGAGATGTATCTGTCGGCACCACTGTGTTGATGCTGTCCACTTCGTAGGCCAGTATGTCGCCCAAAGCGTGAACAAAAAAAGTATCTCCCAGCTTCAGTTGGTCGATGTCCGAAAACAGCTTGGAACTCGCCATGCCGCTGTGAGCCGACAGCACCGCATGGGTGCTGCTGCCGCCCACCGGCAGAGATGTGCCGACCACATGACCCACGGCACGCTCCAGCGTGTCCGCGTCCGTGCCGTGCTGCACCGGCAAGTATACGTTGATCTTGGGAATGTCGATGTAGCACATGACGCCTCCCACCGTGAGTTGTTCCGCATACGGCAAGGGAGGGGCAAAAGCCCCTCCCTCAGAAATAGTTGCCGCGCCGGACAGCATGGCGTTGTACTGCTCTGCGGCTTCACGCTGGGCAGTCAGCTCGGCGTCATCGGTGTCCGCGATAACTGCGGTGTAGGTGGTTTCCACATCGGAATGATACTTTTCATTCAAGAGTTCTCCCACCAATGGGTAAAACAGAAGCCCCAACGCCACAGCACCGAAAGTCGCCGCCAGCAGCCAGCGTTTCACCGCTCGTTCTTGTGCTTGCGGCTGCGGATCACGATGAAGGCAGCTGCACCCAGCAGAGCCACTCCGCCAATAGTGAACATCCACGTGCCATAGCCGCCCGTCTTGGGCAGATCGAAGCCGGGGTTGTTGACCACAGTCAGCGGCACAATGGCGTTGCCCTCCGTCATGGTGATATTCTTACTGTTGACGGTGGCAGAGGCGGTCTGCAGCTTGGCACCGCACTGCTCGCAAGTGCCGTTCTCGGCGGTCTTGATAACGATTTTGACCGCGTCCTTCAGCAGCACATAACCCTTGTCGGTGGCAATCTCAGTCAGCGAATAGGCGTCATCCTCCAGCCCCTTGACCACGATGTGACCCTGTGCATTGGGAATGAACGTAGTAGCATCAGATTTCTTGGCGGTAAGACCCTTGGCGTAGTACACGCCATCCTTCAAGTCTGCAATCACGAATACATCATCGGTGTCGTTGTGCAGCCGGAACTTCACGTTCCGCAGGTTGCCGCCGTTGTCGGAGAACTGCTTGAGAACGTCAATGCCGTAGGTGTAGACATGGCAGCAGTCCTTCAGAGTGTCGTAGTAAGTAGTGTTGGTGCGCTTCCAAGTCAGCTCGACTTCGTTGGGGTTATCCTTGTTGCCCATCTGAGCGTCGGAGGTCAGAGTGGCCGCATAGGTAATCCGCATGGTGCAGTCGGAATAGCCGCGCTTCACGCTGTCGGTGTAAACGGTGGTTGCCTCGTTGATCTCCGCCAGACCGGTATCGGTCATGCGGATGGTCATAGTGTTGGCTGCGTCATCGTAAGCCACGGTGAATTTGCCGGAGTTCTCGGCCCAGGTAGTGATTTTGTCGGTGCAGCCAGCGTCCTTGAAGAACTCGATGACCACGTCGTTCTTGTTGTAGCGGATACCCTTGCTCAGCGTGTCCACATAGGTGTACTCGCTCAAAGCCGACGCCTTGGAGGTGATGGTGGGCAGGGTGCTGATGATCTGATAGTCCACAACATCACCCACGGATGCGGTAGCAGTATGCTCGTAACCGTCCTTGATGTCGGTCAGGCTGCCGGTGTTCTTGCCGGTGGAGTTCTTGGCCTCACGCACGGTCTTTTCGAGGTCGGGGTTGCCGGTCTGGTTCTTGGGATAAACAGTGACATCGTAGTTCCACGCCGCGCCGTCGATGGTGGTCATGGGCAGGGACACGAGGAAAGGATTGCAGGTGGAGGTCACGTTTTCAGGGACTCTGGTCTCTACCACCAAATACAATCCCTGCTCCATATCAGAAGCGGAGGTGTGTCCGGTGGCATCCGTTTCGGGCATGGCCACGCCGCCGTTCTTCATGGCGGTCTCCAGCGCATTTTTCACGTTCGTGGCATTGGCAGCCAGCGCAGCGGCCAGCTTGTTGTTCAGCATATCGCTGGTGAAGTAGTTGACGTCATCCTCAGTCTTGTGAGCGTCTGCGCCGGTCAGGCCGATGGCAGACAGCACGGCGTTGCTGCGGTCAGAGCTGTCGAAGCCATACAGTACGCCCACCTGATGTTGACCGTCCACCACTTCATTGTTCATGGTGACATCAGCAACGCGGATATAAGTGA
>ERZ1026864.1128-NODE-1128-length-13805-cov-5.770836_pt1 | contig 13805 bp, 10 predicted proteins | sample MGYA00380162_ERZ1026864 | MGnify/ENA primary metagenome ERZ1026864 (study PRJEB33269, sample SAMEA4719798) | human gut metagenome | biome: human-associated habitat; feature: organic feature; material: feces | place: Cameroon | collected 2013-10 ... | reverse complement strand
CGAAGGAAATGGAGGGATCGACATGCAGAAAATGACATCCGCAATCGCGAATAAGATGCTGAGAAGTCTGGAGGATGAGAAGTCCTACTGGCTCGATAAGGAAGCGAATTCGAAGACCTATGTGGCGGCGACGAACGAGGAGCCGGTGATTCCGGAGTACGACTACGCGGAGGTTTCCGCGACCATCGCGGCACTCGACGAGAAGATTGCCACCATAAAGCACGCGCTGAATCTCACGAACGCCACCGCGAAGATCATGGTCGGCGATACGGAGATGAGCGTCGACACCATCCTGATCCGGATGTCGCAGCTCAATAAGCGCCGCTTCATACTGGACATGATGCGGAAGGAGCTTCCGAAGACACGACAGCTCACCGGCTATGCCGGTCGAAATGCCGCACCGGAGTACAAGTACGTAAACTACGATCTCGCGCAGGTGAAGCAGGACTACGAGAAGATCTCGAAGATGGTCATGGAGATGCAGCTCGCCCTCGACCACTACAACCAGACGGTACTCTTCGACGTCGACATCTGATGCATCCTGCCCGTTGCCGATACGCGCAACCTCACGATTGCGCCCCGGCGTAAACATTGGACACCGCATCTGTCCGCCGCCGACGCGCGCAGCCTCGTGACTGCGCCCCGGCGTAAACATTGACAATCAAATACCGTACGAGACTTCAAGATTCATGCTTGTGCATGGCTTCGGTTAAGGTTTATTGTAAATGCTTATCGGTTATCGGTTACTTCTTATCTGTGAAGGTGAAATGTTTCTAAATATTCAGGTCTGAGAACCATATCTGTTTACATTTTGTAAACGCTGTCTCGTAGAAAACCTGCAGGAAACTGCGTGCGGAGGTTCGGTTTCAAGCACAGACGGAGGGGTGTCACAGGACACCCCTCTTCTTTTTATGCGTGCGGCTGACTCTACATTTCTGCAGCTCTTCCTCGTTATGCTTCGTCTTGATCCGTTTCAACGCTTACCTGCGACAGTATCTCAGAGGAATATACCGCGGCGATTTCTTTGTTCGGGATCAGGACTTCACACAGGTACGAGCCGTCAGCCTGCAATTTCCTGCTGGAGGCTTTTAAATAGCCGGCGACCAGCAGCAGGCTGTAAACATTTTCCGGATGCTGCGTCAGGGATCTGTAGATGACATTCTGATCGATTCTTGCGATTGCAGGCTTCCCCTGCAGCAGCAGGTACAGCTTCTCTGTGATATCATCGGTCGCAGCATTCAGAACATCTTCCAGGATTTCGTTTCGGCCTGTATTCGCCCAGTAGGCCTGCGGCATGCACCCATTGGCGACATAGTTAACGACAGACCATGGATTATAGATATCTCTGGTGCCGAACAGGTATCCATCGTACCACTCTCTTAATTCCTGTTCTTTGTCCAGGACACCGTAATAACGTAGCATCTCGCGTACCTCTTCCGCGGTAAAGCCGAAATACTGGTCGTAAGCATTGTCCAGAACCGTGTTTACGGACAGATTATTCAGACCGCTGAAGATACTTTCCTGCGCAATACGAAGGATGCCGGTCAGGAAGCCGTAGGACAGATTCCGGTTATCCTTGAAGGCACCCGAGAAGAAATTCCGCATGAATCCGATGATTTCCTCATAGAAATTCTTCGAATACCCCTCCTGGATCGGCGTATCATATTCATCGATGATGATGATCGGTGCCTGATGGTAATGTACGGTCAGCATCTTCGAGAGCTGCTCCAGCGAGGCCGCGAGGTCTACTTCATCCGCGTTTCCACTTAAGATCTGGCGGAAGAAATCCTTGTCGTAGTCCGCGATGGCGTCGTCGGTCAATACCTCCAGATGTCTGCCATACTCATCCTGTAATAAGCGCTGGATTTTCCGCACGGTGGCAGCCCATGTGTCGAATTTGACATCCTTAAAGGTCAGAAAAATGACCGGGTACTTTCCCTGATATTGATGATACGCCTCTCCGCACTTCCAGATTTTCTTATCCACGAAATATCGGCTGGTATCCTCGTCGGAGATTTCGAAAAAGACGCGGAGCATATCCATGTTCAGCGTTTTACCGAATCTGCGCGGACGCGTAAACAGCGACACCAGTGGCTTTCGATCCAGGAAATCCTTGATCAGCATCGTCTTGTCGACATAGTAGTATTCTTCCTGCGCGCGCACATAATCCGAAATCCCGATCGGCAGCGCCTTTCGTGCCGGTGCTTTCTTTCGTTTCATATAATTCCCGGAGCTCACTCTACCATCCACCGGCTTCACTGCATCATCCGGAATCCGCCAGGATTTACCTTCCTTTATAGCACCTGGAATCTCCCCTCTTCGGCACAGATCATTGACTGCATGGTCAGAAATCCCCCACTCGATCGCGATTTCCTTATTTGTCTTCATGGTCTTCCTCCTTTTAAGTGGGTCATATTCCGTATTAATACGTCTTTATTTTACTATTTATCTCCCATACTATCAACAAAAGTTGGTATTTATCTCGTTTACTTTCACATTTATCCCGTGATTTCGGTATTTATCCAACTTTATGGGGTCTGACCCCATTACGAAATTCTTAAGAGCGGCATGAAAGCAAACCAGCCGGCAGGAATCCCCGCCGGCTGGTCTATTGATAATAGTTTTTTCTGAGCGATGTAGATAAACGCCCCGTCAGGAAGCTTTACTCTTTCTTATACTTTTCGATTCGACATTGGTGCTCCTTACTGGTTTTATCATAATTGATGCCCACAAGTAGGATTTCACCGGTGTAGTCCAGAATGGACTCCGGATACTTTTTATCTTTTATCTGCTGTAAGGCGGTTGTCGTATTCTGATTCCACTTCAGCTCCACAACCAGCGCCGGATACGTGCTTTTATATTCCGGTTTCGGAATGAAAACAAAATCGGCAAAGCCACGTCCCGTCGGCAATTCTCTGATCGGCTTGAAGTAGTACTGCATAGCTCCCAGATAGGCGATGGCGATCGTACTGCTCAGCGAATTTTCATCATTGTATCGAATGGCTGAGGTATATTCCGAGTGAATCTTATCGATTTCGGCTGCAACCTGCTTTTCATCCATGGCCAGTGTTGCTGCCAGGAGTTTTCTCGATTTCTGCTGAAATGCAATCAGTTCATCCCAGTTACTGCTTCTGACCGCTGTGATCAGTTCCTGTCGGATCTCTTCATTCGGGACAAATGCGGTTTCGTTCTCTTCGTCGTATCCGAGATATCCTAGGTGGATCAGATACGTGAGCACGTCGTCCCGGTTCTGTATTCTGGCAGGGTCGTTTTTGAAGGTGGCGGTATTAACATTGACCGCTGAACCGGAAAGCATCTCGATGATGGCATTCTTCAGTCCGTCGTAGTTCATACAAATCAGTGGTACGACAACTTCATATGAGCCCGTTTCGGACCAGTAGCTTCGGAATTTGCCTTTGGTCATCACGCTCACGACGGCCTTTGGGTTATACACCTGATAGCCATTGAGAAGATATCCATCATACCACTTTTTCACCTTATCAAAGTCTCGATGATACTGTTCGCAGAGAGCCTTGACTTCGTCTTCGGTGAATCCGATGTATGGCGCCAGCTCGTCGGCCTGCAGCATCGTAAACTCATCCAGGTTATTCACGGCGGACTGCGCCTTCTCTTTCTTGATCGGCAGGATGCCCGTCAGGTAGGCCAGCTGGATGTACTTCGTCGGCTCGACGCCCTTAAACATACCTCTCAGAAAATTCAGATATTCATCCTGAACCGTTTCGGTGATCGCACCATCCCGGATGATGGCATCCCACTCATCGATGATCACGACAAATTTCTGTCCGGTGCGATCCTTCACCCTCGAAAGCGCGTCCGGCAGGCTTCCAGGCTCCTGTGACAGCACTTCCGGATAAAGCGCACGAAGTTCATCCAGGACGCTATTCGCGATAAATGGCACTACCGTATTCGCATCCTCGCAGTTTGCCAGGAACCACTGAATATCGATATGGATTACATCATATTTATTGAGGTGCTTTTTGAAATCGGGAGCCTGACTTATCCTCAGTCCCGAAAACATCTGCTCTGCGTCTGCGCCCTTACTGTAGTACGCCGCCAGCATATTCGCGGCATAGGACTTTCCAAACCGGCGCGGTCGGCTGTTGCAGATATAGGCATTCGTCGTATCGAGAACACTGTTTGTATATTCGATCAAGCCTGTCTTATCCACATATATCCTGGAGTTCAGCGCAACCTGAAACGCACTGCTGTCCGGATTCACAAATCTTCCCATGCTTTGCAGACTCCTTTCTGTACCAGCGGTCTGGCTCCCTGTCGTGCCAGAAGCTCAGTCCGTTCATCCCGGCACGCTCTTTATACGTGCTAGCTATATCGATATTTTAACATGCTTCGGTCACGATTTGCACTGTATTATCACGGAGCCATCGAAACTGCCGGCTTCGTGATGAGCCTGCGGCCAGAATCATTGGCCTCCTGACAATTATGTAGTAACAGGGGCATCACGCAAAACGCCAATGCTTAAACCGCCAGTCGAATGACAAACCCTGTCCGCTGCCGATGCGCGCAGCCCTATGATTGCGTGCGGAGGTTCGGTTTCAAGCACAGACGGAGGGGTGTCACAGGACACCCCTCTTCTTCTGCTATCACAACCAGGTTTTGAGAATTTCGTTCAGTTTATGCATATCGAGTGGTTTCGCCATGTGTTCGTTCATACCGGTGTTCTTCGCGAGCTGTACGTCCTCGGCGAAGGCGTTTGCGGTCATCGCGATGATGGGTACATGCCCCCGCGCACCGGAGAGGGAGCGGATCGCGGCGGTCGCTTCATAGCCGTTCATCATTGGCATCTGGATATCCATGAAGACGAGGTCGTACCAGTTCTCCGGCGCGTCTGCGATCTTGTCGACCGCGATCTTCCCGTTTTCGGCGACATCGATCTCAACGCCAGTCATACCGATGATTTCGATCGCAATCTCACGGTTGAGTTCATTGTCCTCCACGAGGAGGATGCGCTTTCCGCTGTAGTCCGCGTTTGCGAAATCCTCGAGACAGTTCCGGGCATTTTTCTCTTTCTTTCCGAAAACAAACTGGCGGAGCGTCGCCGTCAGACGGGAGCGGAACAGCGGCTTCGCGATAAAGGCGTTCACGCCGGCCGATCTCGCTGCTTCCTCGATTTCGCTGAATTCGAAGGCGGTCAGGATGATGATCGTGACATCTTCACCCACACATGCACGTATGTTTCTGGCCGTTTCGATGCCATCCATGCCCGGCATCTTCCAGTCCAGAATCACGGCGAAGTAGTCACTGTTGTTTTTATGACGGGCGCGACAGCGTTCCACCGCTTCTGTTCCAGTCAGTACCCACTCGCCGTCGATGCCAATGTCTTCGAGCGTTGCGACTGTACTTTCGCAGCAGGTTCGGTCGTCATCCACCACGAGTACCGGCAGATCCACCAGCTCCTTTTCCTGCTCCTTTGCGCTTTTCTGGAGCTTCAGATAGACGGTGACCGTGATCTTCGTGCCCTTATTCGACGCGCTGTCGACCTGGATATCACCATTCATGAGATGCACGATGTTTCTCGTGATGGCCATGCCGAGGCCGGTGCCCTGCACCTTGGTCGTGCGGTGGTCGTCCGCACGGCTGAACGGATCAAACATGATCTTCTGAAATTCAGGTGTCATACCGATGCCATCGTCTTCGATCGTGAACTCATAGCAGCCGAGCTCGGAAAACCCATTCGGTTTCTCCCTGATGGAGAAGATGATGTGACCGCCATCCGGAGTATACTTGATGGCGTTACTCATGAGGTTCACGAAGACCTGCTGGATTCGCAGACTGTCACCACAGACGGCTTCATGCTCGATATGATCGATATGCACCTCGAAGCTGTGATGATGCTCGTCGATGCTCGTCTTCGTCATGGTGATCAGGTTGTCCACCAGCTCCGGCAGGTTAAAATCTTCTTCCGTGAGCGACATCTTTCCACTTTCGATGCGTGCCATATCGAGGACTTCGTTGATGAGGCCCAGCAGATGACGGCTCGACTTCGTGATTTTCCCGAGGCACTCGACCACCTTTTCCTGGTTTTCGATATTGGCGCCTGCGATGGCGGTCAGACCGACGATGGCATTCATCGGTGTCCGGATATCGTGGGACATGTTGGAGAGGAATTCTGTCTTCGCGCGGCTCGCATTTTCCGCAGCGCGGTAGGCTTCCTTCAGCGCCTTCCGCGATTCGATCTCCGCCTTTTTCTCCGGAGACACATCCATCGATATCAGCAGCGCCTTAATCAGCTTGTCGCCCTCCCACTCCAGTGGGAGGAAGGACGCGATTTTATAGGTATTTTCGTCCAGTGAGCAGTATTCATACTTGTAGATGCTCTTCTCATCCGGCAGATTCTTCCGGACATTCTCCGGAGAAATCAGTGTTTCCAGCGCGTCCAGCGGTTCCAGGGTCTTATACTTCGTGATCACCTGCGCCACGAAATCATGGTAGCTGCCCGATGGCTCATAGATCATTTCTCCCTGCAGACTGTAAAAGTCATAGCGGTCTTCTTCGAGATCACAGACGACGAAACGGTCGACGAGACGCACCATGCTCTGGATCAGAAGCTCCATGGAAGCATTGTCCGACGCCAGCTGCTGACGCCTCTCACTGTCTGCCCGGGACTCCGTGATGTCACGCAGGAAGATCATCGCATATTCAGAATCCTCGATTTCACCACGCATGATGACGTTACGCACCCAGCGTTCCTCGCCATCCAGGATGATACGGCATTCCTGACTCAGCTCCGTCTCGAGTCCCTTTAATTTCGCTGCGACTTCCGTGCGATCGTAGAAATCACGGACGGCCTTTCTATCCTGTTCGATGACATAGTTCTTCACAAAGAAGCTGACCAGTTCATCCCAGGTCTCGCTGCTTTCAAATGCCGTCATCAGGGAGTCCTCCACCTTGAACGTATCGAAGGTATTCTGCTCCAGATTCACATAGTACTCGCAGAGATTGGCGCTGGTAAACGCACGGTGAAACGCGGCTGCACGCTGCGCCTGCATCAGGCTTCTTTTTTCTGCGTCCAGGGAGAGGTTCTCGTACGCGAGGTTTATCTGCACAGACATGACCCAGATCGGATTTCCCTCTGTATCGATCGCATCCTTCTTATAGAGACGCACGAAAACAAGTGCCCCATCTGCCGTGAGCACCTGTGCCTCGCCCTCGCCCTCGATCCGGCGGAAACGCTCCGCCTCCAGAAAGCTGATGTCTTCGCCATAAAAAAAGTTATTCAGGGAACCCTTCGTTTTCTTCATCAGCGCTTCATAGCTGTATCCCAGATTATGCAGCACTAAATCACTGACCGACAGAATCGTCAGTTCGGCATCATAGTATCCACTCATGACACCGACACCGCCATTAAGCCGAATCGTATGCTGCATCACCTGCAGCGCATTCTCCCCCAGCTTGACACGATCAGAAGAATATATCTCATCTATATTTCTATCCATAGCTAAACTTCACCCTTGCAGCTTCTCTGTTCTTTTTCACACTGCCATCACATTCTATTCCAGACTTAAAAATCAAGGAAAAAGTGGAATCAGTATACAGAAATTTCACTTTAATTTCAAGCCTCGGCACTGCATGTCCGGCTTTCATACAAAAAATTCCGTTTATATGTAATAGTCATTTTGGAAAAATGTCATTTGCCGAAAAAGTCGTTTGAAAAAGTTTATATTTTCCAGAAAAACTCCATCGAAAAAGTTGCATATTCAAATTTAATAGGGTCTGACCCCATTGCAAAATTCTTAAGATCGTCATGTAAAGTCGAGGTGGTAGCCTTCTCCGGGTTTCACGCTCCACTCGAAGTAGGGTTTGTGCGGTTCGGCATAGCGTTCCATCAGGGCCATGATCGTGCCACCGTGGGCGACGATGGCGATGTCCTGGTGTTCCTGGATTCTCGGCCGCACGGCGCGTTCGAAGCCGTCACACACGCGGCGCGTGAACTCGGCTTTGCTTTCACCGCCGGGGAAGGCGGTCTCGCCGCCAGAGTCGATGTAGCGCTGGTACGCGGCGCGGTGCGCGGGATCCGGGTCCTGGTCGATTTCCTGCCAGGTCATGTATTCGAACGCACCGAAGTTCATCTCCATGAATTCCGGGACGACGATGAGCTCAGGCGCAGCGCCCGGAAACAGACACGCCGCCGTTTCTCTGCAGCGGCGTGCGGGGCTCACGAAGACGATGGTCGGATGAAGATCCATGTCCGCCGCCTTCGCCTGCAGTCGTTCTTTTTCCTCCGGCAGGAGGCCTTCGTCGGTCGCGCCGACGTAGCGGTGCTCCTGGTTTCCCTTCGTCATGCCATGACGGATCAGCCACAGTTTCATTGTCCTCGTCCTTTCTTCCACTCGTCCCCACACAGATGCTTCTGGCCCCTCGCATCCAGCGCTGACATCACGCAATTCTTCGTAATCCCTCCGCCGTTTCGTCGCACCCATACGCTTCTCTTCCGGCGACTCCCGCTTCTCTATTTGATTCTCTGCGCGATGCCGGCAACCATGCGATACACCTCGTCGGCTTCGGCGGCGATGCGGCATCCGACGCGCCCCACGGCTTCCCGCCATGCGCGTTCCTCCGGGTCCAGCGGGACGACGCCGCTGCCGACCTCCGGGTAGATCAGGACGATATCCTCCCGCCCCGTGACGAGCGCGCGGACAGAGGCATTGGCCTCCGCCAGGGGATCGCGCCCGACCCGTACCGCGTCGCGGATCTGCGCGGCGAGCCCGTCGATGCAGCGGGCGTGCGTGAACTGTGCGGCGAACGCGTGCTTGCCCTGCGCCATGCCGCCGATGATCATGATCAGTTTCATCTTACCTCCGATTCCGGCCTCTTTTCGGCCAATGTCTTCGTCCTCTGTGTACATACCCGCTCTCGTCTTCTGCGGCTGCGGGACTGCGCGAGCCAGCGGGGTGTCCGGCATCCCGATCAGTGGATGAACGCGGTGCTCAGAACGAGGCACAGCAGGTTGCCGGCCAGGATGGCACGCTCGCAGTTGCACAGGAAGTAGCCGCAGAGGTCGCCGGTCGTCCCACCGAAGATCGGGAGGATGCGGCGGCGGTACCACTGGAAGCTGAGGGCGACCGCCAGGAGGGTCACGAACGGGTACAGGAGCGGGGTGCCGCCGAGGAGGGTCGGCACGAAGAGGAGCACGCCGGCGGCGATGAGCTCCACCGTGAGGATGCGGGCCACGTGGTGGTCGGCTGCATCCGCCATCGCACGGACCATGCCGTCCTTCCGCGCCTTCGGGAAGGTCACGACGCTGAGTCCGGAGAGGATGCGGGACAGCACGAAGCCCCAGCAGATGCACGGGAGGGCCTGTGCCGCGGTGGGCCTGGTGGCGGTCTCGGTCCAGCAGGCGAGGACGCTCAGGATATAGAGGAGGCCGTAGATCGCGGCGAATGCACCGATGTGCGGGTCCTTCAGGATCTCGAGCTTCCGCTCCTGCGGAGCGTAGCTGTGGAGCGCGTCCTGGGTGTCGAAGTAGCCGTCGAGGTGGATGCCGCCGGTGAGCAGGATCGGGAGCGCGGTGAGGCAGCTCGCGATGAAGAAGGCATGCAGCCCGAGGCGCGTCAGGAGCTGCCAGGCGAGGCAGTTCAGGAGCGCGAGGACGACGCCGACCAGCGGGAAGAAGCACATCGCGTATTTCATGCTGTGCTCGTTCCAGTCGGCCTGCGGGGTCGGGATCCGCGAGTAGGTCGCGAAGGCGATTTTCAGTGAATCGAACATAAAACTCCTTTCAGCTGTACCGGGATGCCATAGACGACCTCGGTCACCTGGTCGGCGGCTACGCTGAGCTCCGCAGCGATACCGGCGAGATTGCGCAGAAAGGTGGCGGTCTCAGGCCCGTAGTCGATGCCGTCGCTGTAAAGCTCGTTGGCGACGATAATGACCGCGCCGGCCTGCTGCGCGAGCTCCAGCAGCGGAGCCACGATTTCGTGGGGATGGCCCGACGTACCGTAGACTTCATTGGCATACAGATTCGTGAGGTCCTCGAGGAGGATGACGGCGTTTTTTAAAGTTTGCGCGCGTAGCTGCGCGATGTCCGTCGGGCACTCGATTGTCGTGTAGCCGCGACCTGCGCGACGCGTCTGGTGCTTCGCGATACGCGCGGCGGCGTCGGAATCCCGCGGTGCCGGGTGCATCGTCGCGACGTAGTAGAGCGGGCCCGCGAGCTCCGCATGCAGCCGCTCCGCGAGCTGCTCGACATATTCTGATTTTCCGGAACCGGCCCCGCCGGTGATGTAGTAAAGTCTGCCCATGATGCTCCTGTTTTCACTTAAATCGATGGTACGCTTCGACGTGAATGTCGTCGAAGCTGCCCATGCCGCGGTAGACCGCGAGTGCAGCATCGAGCATCGGCATGAGCAGCACTGCGCCGGAGCCCTCGCCGAGCGACATATCTGCGTCGATGATGGCGCGCAGTCCGAGCGCCTCGAGCGCCTTCCGCGCCGCACCGTCCTTCGACACATGCGAAGCCAGCGTAACGTCAGCGACGGAACCATGGATTTCACGGTCTGGCAGCGAGTCTGCAGCACTTTCTGCAATTCGCTTTGCCTCTGACGGGCTTACACCGGCGTCCGACATCTGTCCTGGCTCCGCTGTGCTCACCGTGACCTCAGTTGCAGAGTTTGTGGCATCCGAAGTGTTCGACTCCGCCAGAATCCGGCTCGCGGCGAGCGCCGAAGCGGTCGAGATTGCCCCGTCGATCACGATCGGCATCTGCTCTTCGACCGCACCGAGAAACATCCCGGCCATCGTCGCGATCTCCAGGCCGCCCAGCTCGAACAGAAGCTGCTTTGCGTTTTTATGTCCGACCCGGCGGAGCGCCCGCCGGACGCAGTCGCGCTTCCGTTCCAGACCTTCGTCGCTGAGGCCGGCGCCGCGGCCGACCGTCTCTTCCACCGGAAGCCCTAGGTACGCCGAAAACAGCGCACTCGTCGGCGTCGTATTGCCGATGCCCATCTCGCCGGTCAGGAGGATGTCGTAGCCCTGCGCTTTCAGCTCCCGGACGAGGCTGCGGCCCAGCGCCAGCGCCCGCTCCCCCACTTTCTCCGACATCGCCGGCTCGATCGCGATATCACCGCTTCCATGCTGGAGACAGCGATCGTTGACGCGATCGGTACGAAGCGGCGCGGATATAGGCATTGGCTCAGAAGATGCTGCCAGCATGCCGACGTCGACCGGGAAGAGGTCCACGGCGAACTGCCGCGCCAGCACGCTCGTCGTGGTCAGACCGCGCGCGAAGTTTTCAGCGACGATGCGCGTCACTGAGCTGTCGGTCTGCGTCACGCCCTCGCGCACACAGCCGTGGTCCGCGCAGAGCACTGCCAGCGCCCGCCGATTGATACGTGGCTGCGTTGTCCGCTCGATCATGCAGAGCTTCGTCACATGCTGCTCGAGCACGCCCAGGCTGTCAATCGGCTTCCCGAGGCTGTCCCAGTGCTGCTGCGCCAGGGCGCGGTAGTACTCTCGCTCATCTGCACGCCCGCGTGCGCTGGTGTCGGCAGCATCGCATCGCTGGCTGTCGGTACCGGCGTACTTTTCATATTTTTCATGCGCAGCATCACCGGCATGATCCATTTTCTGCTGATCGATCTCTCTCTTCATAGATTTTTCTGGTCGCTTTCTCTTCTGTTTCTTCTCTTGATGTCGTGTTATTTTTCCCGCCACATCCGGCAGGCGTCCAGGAAGTGGGCGAGCGCCGCGGGGTTGCTCCAGTAGTAGAAGTGGGGGAAGCCGGCGGCGAGGCTGTCGCTGAGGTAGATGCCTTCGTAGCTGCGGGCACTGGTCGCGGCACGGCCGTGGCCGGCTGCAGGCTTCGTGAGGGTGCAGTCCGCGCCGTTGAAGTCGCAGTCGTAGCGGTGGAACTCATGTCCGCGCAGTACGGTGCCAGCCGGGCCGAGCACGCTATCGCGTCTGGTCTCCGCCTCGACATAGCCGAAGCGCACCAGCCGAGGTTTTCGCTCCGCGTCGCCCCTCAGCACGCCGCACATCGAAACCTGCTCGATGGCGTCCAGTAGGTACATATAGCCACCGCACTCGGCGATCGTCGGGAGCCCCTGCTTCACCGCCTCCGCCACCGACGCGCGCATCGAAGCATTGGCATGCAGCGCGTCCCTGTAGAGCTCCGGATAACCGCCGGACAGGAGCAGGCCGTCGGTATCTGCCGGCAGTGCCGCGTCATGCAGCGGACTGAACGGCACGAGCTCCGCACCGAGCTGCTGCAGCAGCGCACGATTCTCTTCATAGGTAAAGTTGAACGCTTCGTCCTCCGACACCGCGATCCGCACTCTTCGCGCGCTTTCCATCGCCGGCTGTATCTTCTCTGATTTAATGGGCGGTTCCACACGCGCAATCTCCATCAGCCGCTCCACATCCACGCTTTCTTCCATCTGCGCGGCGACGCGTTCCGTCCAGCGCTGGAAATCCGCGATTTCCTCCGGCTCGACGAGACCGAGGTGGCGGGACGGAACCTTCAGCTCCGGCAGCTCCGGCAGGTAGCCGAGGACCTCGATGCCCGGGCAGTACTCTTCAATCACACTCCTAAGGCGCGGATAGAACATCGGCGACACACGATTCAGAATCAGTCCGCGGATGCCGCTCTGCCTGCTGCCTGCCCTTTTTGCTGCTTCATCACGGCGGCATCCATCCGACGGACTCGCCGACTCGGAATCCCCAGTGCACGCAGATCGTCCGATCGCCGGCACCTCTTCAGGCGGAATCTCTGCCGGTCGGCCCGGCGTCGATCTCCCGCTCTCCGCCTCCATCTCTTCTCCAAATTCCATCATCCCGCGTACGAGGGCGGCGACACTCACGCTGGCGCCTTTCGCGTCCATCACGAGGATGGTCGGGGCGTCGAGGATGTGCGCGATTTCCCAGGTCGACGCGCGGCTCGACACGCCGCCGAGGCCGTCGTAGTAGCCCATCACGCCTTCGACGAGCGCGAGCTCCGCGCCGCTCTCCGCCACACGATCACAGAAAATCTCTCGTAGCGTCATCGCATCCGTGAAGAAGCTGTCTAGGTTTCCGGACGACACGCCGAGTACCCGCCGGTGGAACATCGGGTCAATGTAGTCGGGCCCGCACTTGAAGCTCTGAACCTTCACGCCTCGTTTTTTCAGTACGGCAAGAAGACCACAGCTGACTGTGGTCTTTCCTGCGCCGCTTCGATCCGCGGCGATCACGATTTTCCGAAATGTATGTCTCATAGGGTTTGTGTTCTGAACGCCCACCTCACCGTCTCGAAATTCTGGTGATGGTGATCGGGTTTTCCGCGCGGTGCATGTGATAGCTGCCGCGGCGCTCGAGACTGGTCGCCTGGATCTCCACCATCTCGAACTGGTAGTCCGTGAGCCGGCGCTCGATCTCCAGCACCTCGGCGCTGGACTCGAGGGTCACTGTGTTGATGACGATGATGACATTCGGGTTGATGCCAATCGCCCAGTCGACGATCGCGCCGAGATTACCCTTACTGCCGCCGATGAAGACGCAGTCCGGGATCGGTAGCGGACCCTCGTCGGAGACATTCTTCCGCTCCCCCGGTGCCTGGAAGCTCTCTGCCGCGAAGCAGGTCGGTGCGATGCCGCGCACGATGCGGATGTTGTCGACCTTGAACTGGTAGCGGTTCTGCTCGAGCGTGTAGATCGCGTCCTGATCCACCTCGACGGAAATCACCTTGCCCTCCGGGCAGGTGAGCGCGGCCTCGATCGACACACTGCCGGTGCCGGCGCCGATATCGTAGACGATGCTGTTCTCGCGGAGGGCGAGACGGCAGAGACTCAGCG
>ERZ1026864.1120-NODE-1120-length-13867-cov-3.982696_pt1 | contig 13867 bp, 15 predicted proteins | sample MGYA00380162_ERZ1026864 | MGnify/ENA primary metagenome ERZ1026864 (study PRJEB33269, sample SAMEA4719798) | human gut metagenome | biome: human-associated habitat; feature: organic feature; material: feces | place: Cameroon | collected 2013-10 ... | reverse complement strand
GATCGGATGAACATCACCCCATCCGGACGCTTCCAAATTATTGGGATTCAATCCCCGCTTTTGGAAATATTCCAGTACTTTTGTTGCTCTTGCCGTGGAAAGCCATAAATTGCTGGAATAATTTGCATTGTGGATCGGTACATTGTCTGTATGACCTTCGATCTTGATCGTATTTTTCGGATACATTTTAAGTACATCTCCGATACGGTTCAAAATCTTTTTGGCATCTTTTTGAATCTCTGCACTTCCCGATTCAAACAACACACTGCCATTCAGAGATAACATAACATAATTATATCCGTCATCTATCGTGACATCCAAATCATCATCCAATTGCTTCTTTTCTGTCTGCCCTACAACATCACCGTACAGCTCATCCATTCTTTTTTTCTTTTCCTGTGCCTGTTTCGCCTCCAGCTTTGCCATTGGATCATCTGCATTCTCAGTTTCCTGAGCCTGTTTACCCATATCTGAATAATATTTATCCAAATTATTCAACTGTGTTGCACCGCTGGAAATAAGCTGACCCTGACCAATTGCTTTTTCTCCACCGCTAAATATACTAACGCTATTTGAAAGAGAAGCGACCAGTTCAGCGTACTTCGCTTCATCGATCGAAGACATGGAATACAAGAGAATAAAGAAGCAGAGCAACAAATTCATCAGATCAGAGAACGTATCTTTCCATCCGTCTGTCTTAATTTCTGTCTCTTCTTTGTTCTTTGCCATTTACGCCTCACCACCTTCTGCGGCTCCATCCTGCTCATTGATCTGTTCACGAACAGATGGTGCCAGGAAGGACTTCAGTTTCTCCTCGATCACGCGAGGATTCTCTCCTGCCTGGATTGATAAAAGCCCCTCTACCATAACTTCCTTCATTTTAATTTCCAACTCATTATTCATTTTAAGTTTGAAGGAAATAGGTACACATAACCAGTTAGCAAGTAACGAACCATACAAAGTCGTAAGCAGGGCAACCGCCATATTCGGACCTATCGTAGACATATCATCCATGTTGTACAGCATGTTTACCAGACCAACCAGTGTTCCGATCATACCCCAAGCAGGACCCATTCCCGCCCAGTTTGCCCAGAAATTGATCTTTTCATTATGTCTTGCGTCGATCGCTCCCAGTTCAGTCTCCATAATACTACGGACAAGCTCAGGATCGGTACCATCAACGATCAGGATGATTCCTTTCTTTAAGAAATCATCCTCTATGTTATTCGCCGCTTCCTCCAAAGCAAGCAAGCCTTCTTTTCTTGCAACATTGGAAAGGTTGATAATATTGCGTATCACCTCTGCCTCATGTGCCTGCTGAACTTTCATTGCCAGTCGAATCGATTTGATATCCTCAATAAACTTTCCAAAACTCTTAGATTGGATGATCATACAAGAAACAGAACCACCAAGCGTAATGAAAATGGATGTCAAATCATAAAAGTGTCGGAAACCTGCCATTTTCTCCGGACCGGTAACAATTCCCAAAAATACCATGACCCCACAGGTAATCAATCCGACTAAAGTTGCTATATCCACTTAAGCCACCACCTTATTTCATTTTGTTGTACTTTCTATGTCATTCCATAAAAGTGCATTCTCTCTTAAATGATTTTACTAAATTTTTTATCGTCTGTCTACTCTCTTTTACAATTATTTTCCGGCCGGTAGTCAATGTGATCACTGTATCCGGCGTATCTTCCACTGTCTCGATCAAATCAGAATTGATTGTAATGTTCATACCATTCATTTTTGTTACGTCAATCATACCTTCACCTTTCTTCCCATAATGTAAAAATGGCAACAGATATTCGCAATAGGTGGTCTACATTTATGCAACCATTTATCCATATTGCAAAATACCTGTTACCACGGAGTATTCATCATGCTGATCCTGTATGTTTCATACTGTTAACGTTTCAAATTTACCAGTTCTTCCAGCATTGTATCTGAAGTTGTAATAATACGGGAATTAGCTTGGAAACCACGCTGTGTCGTGATCATCTGCGTAAACTCTGTAGACAGATCAACATTAGACATTTCCAACGCACCAACCGTAAATTTACCGCCGTCACTGGTAATATCCATACCAACTCCATCAAACAATCCCGAGTTCATAGATGCTGCAAACAAACTGTCTCCCACTGCTTCCAACCCCGAAGGATTTGAGAATGTTGTTACCGCAATCTGTCCAAGTACTCTCTTTTCACCATTGGTATAAGTTCCAATAATCTTGCCGGACTGATCGATAGAAAGGCCACTCATCTCACCGGCAATGTTACCTGCTCCCTTGCCATTAGCATCACCTCTGGTGTACGATGTGTTTCCAACGCCTCCCTTAGAATACTGTGTCAAGTAACTTACGTCAACCTCTACACCACCTAAATCATTCTGTGAATTATAGTGTGTAAACGTGTCATCAATACCGCTGTTAGCCGGCACCGTAACCACATTAAACAAAATGGAGTTGTTGGCGTAAACAGAGGTTGCCGGTCTGGTTAGACCAGCCTCTTTCGTTCCAGAAAACTCACCACTGGTTGAGTCAAACAATACCTGTGAAGCTGTTCCGGTACCGGATAAGGTATACTTTCCTGTTACCTTATCAATATCATTGTCATTTACCGTATAGGTTGCTCCACCGAGCTGTACAACAACACCTGTCGCAGAATAGGTCGTTGTTTCGACACCATTCGTCGTTGTGGTTGTCTTCTTCACAAATATGGAATCTCCCTCGGAATTGCATACATCACTCACAACCAAATCATAGGTTCCCGGTGTTCCGGAATCCTGCAGATACATCTGTACCGTATACTCCTCACCGATACGATCATAGAACGTAAAGGTCATGCGGAATCCTTCTTTTGTGTTAATGCCCTGCGTTGCCGTAGTAAGCTGTAAGTTTTTATCATTTTTGTCAATATTACCAGATAAGGTGATATTTTCTGTGGCTGTTGGTGCGGCATACATATTATCTTCAGTCATGATCTTTAAATCCTTGACACTATCACGAACGACATTACCATCACTATCAGCAAGCCACCCTTGTACCGTTGCTCCATTGGTCGTGCAATACAATGTTCCTGCATCATCAACGTTCAATGCACCGGATTTGGTAAAATACGTCTCTCCACCGGATTTTACGATCAAAAAAGAATCACCGTTGATCGCTACATCCAGCGCACGGTTTGTCGTAGAGGTTCCTCCGGCTTCTGTTATATTAGTGGTAATGGCTGCCACCGTAGATCCAAGACCAATCTGCTTGGCATTTACACCAGCTGTCCCGGTTTCTGCATTCGAACCACTTGCAGCTGACATTGTCTGATAAAAAGTGTCTGAAAAATTAACAGAACTCGACTTAAATCCAACTGTATTTACGTTTGCAATGTTATTACCTATAACATCCATCTTGGTCTGGTGTGTTTTTAAACCTGCTACACCAGAATAAAGTGATCTCATCATAATTATTGTCCTCCTAAACTTATAACTTAGGAATACGTCTTGAAATTCCTCTGGCATTCAGAATTTCACTGCCTCCTTAAGGTCCGGCTGTATGTATTCCCTTTACCCGATAACTGCCCCATCAATGTTTGTAAAGATTCCCTCCGAGGAATCATCCATTGCAGTGATCACGGTATTATTTTTGACATTTACAATAAATGCCAAGTCATCTACCAACACCAAAGACTCTCCAATTCCTTTTTCTCGTGCCTTCGTGGTTCCTGTTGCCAAACGCTGCATCTGTTCTCTTGAAAGATTGATATTCCGTGCGATCAATCGTTCGCCGGCATGTTTGGAAAACTTTAGATCAGGTACTGCATCCTGCTTAATCTCCGCTGCTTCGTGCAAAACCTCCTGAAAGGAAAGCTGCTCATTGGTGGAAGAAGATTTGTTATCCGATCTTTGAGACTGCAAATACCGCCCTGTCATCTGCTCGATCGATTTTGCATAACCATTATGTAAACGCTGCATCTTCACATCACCTCTTTCTTATTACCTAAGTAATCCCTCCGTGAATCACTCTGATACTGTCTTTCCCGCATCATCTTTCTATGTGTTGCTGTCAGAATTCTCTGTTTTATCAGAATTATCCGGCTTGATCCCCTTAACCTCTATCGTGACCTTGTCTGAAATAATTGTCTTGTTAGCATCATCAAAGACAAATGCAACCGTATAGATACCTGCATCCTTTTGACTGAATGCATCCTTGCTGATTGTTAATCTGCCATCCTTGTATGACAAATACTTTGAATCAACGGCCTTCGTATCCCCGGATGAAGAAACCAATGCAACTGCAAAACTAGTGGCTTCATAACCGTGTGAACCGAGTGAGATACCCTCTACCGTTACATCCTGCGGATCATGATGACGATATGCCAATGCCTGTTTTTGTACAGATGGGATATTGTTAGAAATGACATAATTATCATCCAATACTTTAACAATGCTGTCATATTTATACAATGTGCCATCAACCGAAACGTAAGCTTTGCCATTCTGAATCGACACATATTCTACAGTGCCTTGAACTTTCGTTACATCACCTGCTTCAGACTGATCCTCAATATACACTTCTTTGCCAACTAATGTAAAAGCAGAGGTATTGCTCGTCGTAGAATTTAAGTTTTGCATCTGCTCCAACTCTGAAAATTGTGCAAGCTGTGATACATATTCGGTATTATCCGTCGGTTCCAATGGATCCTGATACTTCATTTGCGTCACTAGCAATTGCAAAAACTCTTCTTTACCAAGCTCTGATCCAACTTTGCGCTCTGTTTCCTGAGAACTTTCTGAAATGTTTAGCTTACCATTTACAACATCTGCTATCGAACTCATTTTGCCTCCTTTCTATCTGTAAAGCTACTGCCTTAAGCAGTAAAATCAACACTTCCGCCATGATCTCTCATGACACTCTTTCTTACACGCTCTGCTTCTTTGTCAGAAGCTTCCTGTGCCTCCTCTTCTGAATCTTCGAATTGAAATCTTCGACTCTTTCCATCGCCCTGTTCCAGATTTTTTGAATCTGCATCATCCCCGCCTCCTTGTGCAAAGGAAAAATCAGATACCGAAATGGATACTGCTTCTACTTTGATCTCCTTTTGCTCTAGTGTATCGCGCAACTGATACATTTGGCTTTCGAGTGCTAACCGCGCTTCTTCCGTTTGCACGGTAAAGTTAGCAGTCATCATTCCTTCTTTGGCAGAAATGGTTAATAATACCTTGCCTAAACGCTCCGGATTAAGCTGCATTTCCATGGTTGATGTCGTATCTGTTACAGATACTCGTATCTGTCTTACAATCTGCTCAATAATCTGTACAGATTGATTTGGCATCGGTGCGTCCTGCACTTCACGTGCCCCCTGCAGATCAAACTGCTGTGCAAACGGTACAGCTTCTACCGACGCGTCAGTCTGCGGCTGACTTGTCTGTACAAAACTCTCGGTTGATGAAGCATTCGATTCGCCGGACATTGTTTTTGACGAATCCGATGAAGACGTCTGGCCAAGTATAGCTGGTTCTTGCGTATTAACCGCTTTCTGTAATACTTCCCCATCTGATACTACAGGCGCTTGCTTCGACTTTACAGCGGTTAATTCCTGTAAAATCCCCTGTAAATCGGCATCATCTTCTGATACCGGCTCCATCTGTGCTAAGATTTCTGACACGCCCTCCGGCATCTGTGCAAATTGCTGTAGGATCATCTGATAGTCTGCTAACATCATTTCACTGGTCAACATATCAGTGATGTCTCCGGCACCTTCTGCGGTAAGAACAAATTGCTGTAAAATCTGAGGATCTAATAATTGCAACACGGTAATACCCATCGCCGCTAATATTGCATCCATCTGATCATCATCCAGCTTCAGTACATCTTTCACAATATCCTCTACCAATTCACCGGATATATTGACATTACCGGTATCATTTAATTGAGAATTTTGCGACTGTGCTACTTTCACATTCTGACCGTCACTGACAACCGGTACCTTATATCCGGCATCGTCTCCGGCATCTTTGACGACCGCCTTTGAAGATTTATCCGCAGACTGCTTTGTCATAGACTGCTGCATCACGGCGCCAAATTGATCACTTCCGCTCACAGCCTGTGTCTTGTCAGATTTGGCAAGCATTTCCACTCCTGCATTTTTTACGGAAAGAGCTGACTGAACTCCTGGTACTGTCACATTTTCACCTCCTTTTCTGGCAATATATCTCTGAAAGATCATTGCAATTATTTTATGTAAACGACAAAGTTCGTGATCACACTCCCATTGTCATATACATCATACTATGGCATACCGACATCTGTCATTATTTATCGATGGCAGATATCTTTTTAGAAATCTGTGCTGCAAATGTGCTATCCATTTCCTGAAGGATCGCAGCAGCCTTTTTCTCCGGCATATTTTCAATTATATCACACACCAGATCCAGATCTTCCTTCATTTCCTGCAGCGTTTGCGCCGCTGAAGCCGCCTCCATATTCGAATAATAAGTTGCCAACTCTTTTGCCTTCTCTGTAGAACGCTCAGACTTTACAACCTGTCGATATATTTTCTCTGCATTGTCCGGTGAAATTTCTTCATAATACTTGCGGTATTCCGAAGCATCCGGCGCATTGTCTGTAAATACTACCTTTTCATCAAATTCCGCCACCCGCTTATTGAATGCGTCTACATCGTCTTTATACTTCTGCAGCTGTTTTACCTTCGCCTCCAGATTTTTGATATAATCCGAATTTGCACTGGTCGTCCCGGATTCGGAAGCAAGTTGTCCCTCCAACTCTTCAATACGGGCATTTGCCGACTTTAATGTTGTATATTTATAGTTGCCTTCCTCTGCCTGCTGTTCCTCTGAAACACTCGGCAATATTTTATTAACAAGCGGAACGTCCTTCAGTACCGGATACAGCACATTACTGCCGATACCTCCCACATCCAACTTTATCAAAAAAGCAAAAACCACAAGCCAGATTATGATAATGATCAATGCGATCAGCGCAGTCACCAGTTTACTTCCTGCACTTTCCGGCTGATCAATCCCCTTAATCTTTTTATCGTCTTTTTTTGCCATTTTCTTAATCCTCACTTTCTATCTTGCTGCCATGTCGAAAACTTACCAGTTCATCTACTTCTTTCTGCTCTGCAGCATTCAGCTCCAGCTTAAACTCTTCAAAAGCGCGTTCTTTTAACTTTTCATATGTTTTACGCTCTTTCATGGCATCATCCAGTTTTTTTCTCGCTTTGGCAACTTTCTCTTCCTGCTGTTTTATGATGTGCTGCTGCTCACGAATACAGATCTTCATATCCTCCACAGCTTGCTCATACTGCTTGATCCTCGGCATATCCAATGTATCATGCAAACATTCCGTCAACTGCTGTTCATAATACAGTTTCTTTTGTTCCAGCAAAATCTTTTTTTGCTCTTCTTCCCGTAATTTGGAAATTTCTAAACCGTACTCAGCTTTTGCCTGACTTTCCAGCTTTTCTTTAACAGCCAAAATATTTTGCATTTTGAACACAAACTTTGCCATTTAGACTATTCCTCCTCGAAAATGTCACATAACATTTTTACTTCATCCTCAAAAGTGAATTTTTCATTGACCCCCTGCATCAAATAGTCATTCACCGCATCTATCTTTTCCAGGGCATAATCAATATTTTTATTGGATCCCGGCTTATACGCACCGATATTTACCAGATCTTCTGCCTCTCGATATGTCGCCAATACGTTGTTTAACCGGCCACTCGCCTTTTTGTGTTCGTCCGTCACAATACTGCTCATAACACGAGAAATGCTCTGTAATATGTCAATCGCCGGATAATGATTCGAATGTGCGATCTTTCGATCCAGTACGATATGTCCATCCAAAATGCTTCGTGCGGTGTCTGCAATCGGTTCATTAAAATCATCACCATCGACCAATACCGTATACAGACCGGTAATAGAACCTTTATCCGAACGCCCGGCTCTCTCGAGAAGCTGGGGCATTTCCGAATAAACACTTGGCGGGTAACCGCGGGAAACCGGCGGCTCGCCGGAAGCAAGGCCAATCTCTCTTTGTGCCATTGAAAAACGAGTTAAGGAATCCATCATCAAGAGTACATCTTTGCCCTGATCTCGAAAATACTCTGCGATCGCCGTAGCCGTCATCGCCGCTTTCTTACGGATCAGTGCCGGCTTATCGGAAGTTGCGACGACCATCACAGATCGTTTCATTCCTTCCGGGCCAAGATCACGTTCAATAAACTCTCTCACCTCTCTGCCACGCTCTCCGATCAGTGCGATCACGTTAATATCCGCTTTTGTATTGCGGGCAAACATACCGAGCAGCGTACTCTTACCGACGCCACTACCGGCAAAGATGCCGATTCTCTGTCCTTTACCTACCGTGATCAGACCATCTACCGCTTTCACTCCAAGCGGCAGCACCTCATCGATCAGCTGTCTTGTCAATGGATCCGGCGGTTGTGCTTCAACTGAATAAGGCACCCCACCTTGAATCTCATGATGATCCATCGGGCTGCCCAGTCCATCTAACACACATCCCAAAATATCATCACTGACCATTACCTGAAGCGGTGCATCCGTATTTTCTACGCGACTGCCAACGCCAACACCCTCTGTAGAATCATACGGCATCAACAATACACGATCATCACGAAATCCTACCACTTCTGCATTGATCACCTGATTCGTATCTTTGGTGATAATGTGACATAAATCATTCAATTTTGCGCTCGGTCCTATCGATTCCACCGTAAGGCCGACTACTTTCGCCACTTTGCCCAGACGCTTTTCATAGGACTGTTCCAACAATATATTATATTTCGATAAATCCATGAAATCCATCCGGTCTCACTCCTTTTCCTCTATCTCTGTGGCAAACTAACTTTTCTGTATGCGATGCTCTTATAACGCCAAAGTATGCAGCTTTTCCTGCAGATTCTGTAACTGTACATCCAAGCTGCAGTCAATCATTTTATCCTCTGTCTCAATAATACATTGATTGGCAGACAAGCTGGCATCTTCTAAAATATCAAATTCCGTCTGCTCCGGGAGCTGTTCCTTTAACTCCGCTTTATGTCCTGACACAACTGCCATATCTTCTCCTGAAACCCGAAGAACAACCTGTTTAGGCCGATCCAACGTGCCTTCTGCATTTTGGATCAGATGTAAAATTACCTCTTTATTTTCTGCACACAACTGTCCGGTTAATTTCTCGACAAGTTTTGCTGTCAGATCCGCAAAAAATGGTTCCATCTGCTGTCTCTGCTGTCTGATCTGATCTAACTCCTGCTCCACCGACTGACGCAGTTCCTCTTCTATCTGCTGTAACTGTTCCTCCGCAGCCGCAAGTCCTTCCTGCTTACCGGCATCAAATCCCTCAGAATGTGCCATGGTTTTAATCTGTTCAGCTTGTTGTGTCGCATGTTGTACGAGTTCCTCTGCTTCTGCCTCCGCCTTTGCAAGAATGTCATTCTTTTCCTGCATTACCTGTTCGTTCACTTCATCAGATAGTTTTTGGCGTTCTTCCTCGCGTACATCATCCATGTGGATGACCGGTATCCCATCTTGAAACGATTGTGCCTGTCCCGATGCTAACTCCTCAGCCGTAAGCGGTTGAAATGTATAGGAATCCTGTTTTGATTCCTCCGCTGTATACATCTGTGGGATCAGCTCTTCCATTCGTTGTTCCGAATCAATGATATGCTTCTGCTTTGCATCCACATTAAAGTAGACCGATTTTAATACATTAGACAACGATCTCGTCACCTCCACCTCTGGAAATGATAATCTCTGCAGAGTCTTCCAATTTGCGAATAATATTAACGATCTTCTGTTGTGCTTCCTCAACATCTTTCATACGCACAGGTCCCATAAACTCCATGTCTTCTTTGATCATGCTGGCAAGACGTTTGGAAAGATTGCTGAAGATAAGATTCTGTACTTCCTCGTTGGAACCTTTGAGGGCGATCGCTAATTCGTTATTATCCACTTCACGAAGTACACGCTGCACAGAACGGTCGTCCAAGGACAAAATATCCTCGAACACAAACATCTTCTTGCGAATCTCGTCGGCAAGCTCCGGATCCTCGATCTCCATGCTCTCCATAATATGTTTTTCGGTTCCACGATCAACCGTATTCAAAATCTCTACGATAGCATCGACACCACCAACCACGGTGTAATCCTGGTTGACCAAAGAAGATAACTTTTGTTCTAATACTTTCTCGACCTCTTTGATCACATCCGGTGATGTACGGTCCATCTGCGCAATACGTTTTGCTACATCCGTCTGCTTATCCGGCGGCAATGCAGAAATAATTGCAGATGCCTGTCCGGAAGACAGATAGGATAAAATGAGTGCAATTGTCTGTGGATGCTCATCCTGAATAAAGTTAAGTAATTGGCTGGCATCTGTCTTTCGAACAAATTCAAACGGTCGAACTTGCAGAGATGCAGTCAATTTTCCAATCACATCTTTGGCACGTTCTGCTCCCAATGCTTTCTCAAGCAGATCTTTCGCATAGGCAACACCGCCCTCTGCAATATACTGCTGTGCCAGACACACATCATAGAACTCATCCAACACCTGATCTTTCATTGCCGGTGAGACGCTTCTGGTATTGGATATTTCCAGTGTCAATTGTTCAATTTCATCTTCCTTAAGGTGCTTAAAAACATTTGCAGACTTGTCCGGTCCCAATGCGATCAACAGGACTGCCGCCTTTTGTACACCACTAAGTTCTTCTGATCTTGCCATGTTTCACCCTCTTTTCTCGAAAACTGTCTAATTCATGTTCTTCTGCCGCTTAGCTCCAATCATCATTCAGCCAATTACGCAGCAGCTGTGCCACCGCTTCCGGATTCTCATCCACAAATTTCTCGATCATCTTTCTCGTTTCTGATTTATCACTAAATTCTATATCCTCTAAGGACTGGTTCTCTTTGGTTGTGGCAAGCAATTGCTCCACCGAAAGTTCCGGCTCTTCATCTGCCACCTTAACCGGTGCTGTTCCGCGAAGTACAACGAATATCAAAAGTGCAATGATAAGTACCGCTAAGATGATCATTAAATAATCTTTCAAAGAGCGGGATGTGTCTGTCTTTGCTACAAATTTTGGTACTTCATATGCTAACACCGTTATCTTACCGGTATCTACACCTGTAGCATTCGCTACTAATTGGATCTGTTCCGTAGTCAGCTGGATCTCCGTACGTTTATTATTGGCTGCAATATACTCCTCAAAGGTCATATTATCCAAACTGCCATCTTTCTCCAGATCTGCCTCATTATATACTTTGTAACGCAGTGCTACGATAGCCAGACTGGATTGATCCTTCTGTACCGTCGGTATTTCTTTCTTAATATTTTTGATCGTTTCATCTGTCAGAAGTCCCTCATATTTTTCAATCTTAACAGAATTAGACGAATTGTTTCCTTTGTTGATCACGGTATCCGTATCGTCATCATTGGAACCGGTTCCCGGTTCGCCGGATACACCGTTGCTTCCCTCCTGTACATAATTATACAGTTTTGTCGGATAACCATAATCTCGACCATCTGCAACCTTATATTCCTTCGAAAGTTCTTCTGCTTTCGTCATATCGAAAGCGATACCCTGCGTACCAACCTGCACATCATCGTAATCTAATTTCACCAAAAGATCGGTCACGTTGGACGCCATCGTATTACGTAATTTTTCGCAATATTCATCAACACCGCCATTTATGGCTGTTCCAAGGCCACCGGACGTCGAGCCATTATACCAGCATGTTCCATCGGTATCGTTGATAATAACATTCTCAACATCCGTTCCAACGGCATTTGCAAGCCAGTATGCAAGCGCCTGTGCTGTCGCCTGATCAAGCTTATCTTCATTTTCTTTATTTACGGTAATGCGCGCTGTAATAGATGTTTTACCTTCCTCATCCAAAATGCTGTATGTACTCTCCGGAACATCGATAAATACATCCGCATCATCAATAAAAGAATACTTTACCATACTCTTTTGAATATCAGATTGCAACGCCAAAATACGCTTTTGGTCTTTTTCGCTCTCTGTTGTCGACATGGAATTGTTAAATGCACTGTCCCATGTATATCCGGTATCTACTAAATTGTTATCGCTCATTGTATACAACGCATCCGTCATATCATCATCATGGACATATAAGGTCAATCCATCTTTTGAAGATTTGTGCGAAACATTTGCATCATCCAATGCCTTTGCCATTGCATTCGCATCATTTAGATTATTAAATTCATTAAATTTTACCCAAGTCGGTCGGGATACAAAATACGTTGTAAGTCCGATCGCGAGAAGAACAACACAGATCACACTTATAATGATCGTCTTCTGCACTCCGGTATATTTATTCCAAAATTCCACAAATTTCGTGGGGATTTGTTTAATTCTTTCCTGCATAACAAGACTCTCCTACTCCCTTATGTATCGGGTTTTATTAGAACTGCATATTCATAATTTCTTTATACGCATCAACAACTGCATCTCTCACTGCAACCGTATATTGCAATGATACATTCGCTTTCTGTTGTGCGATCTGCAGATCATGTATGCTATCGGATTCTCCTAATGCATATTTAATTTCCTCTTCCTCCGCAGCATTGCTGTATGCATTGGTTTCTTCGATAAGATTCAGTGCAGACTGAAACACACTGTCAAACGCAGTTCCCTGTTGCTCCGACTCCACTAACAACGAGTCAGACTTGTCAGTCAATTTAGAAGCAACCTGGGGCGTCTGAAACGCTGTCATCAGATCAACACCTGATAATGCCGTTAGATCCATATTATTTCATACCTTTCCTTTGTTATTTTCTCTTAATTACTGCCCAATCTCCAATGCCTTTAATTCCATATTTTTGGAAGCATTGAACGCAGTGACATTTGCTTCATAAGAACGACTGGCATCAATCATATCTGTCATTTCTGTCACTGTATTTACGTTCGGATAATAAACATATCCGTCTTCATCGGCATCCGGATGCGTCGGATCATACACCATCTTAAGTGGCTCCTCCGTATCCTCAAAAATCTCAGAGATCTTAACTCCCTTACCCATCATTCCGGTTGCACCGGCGAGCGTGTCGCTAAATGTCGGGTAGCTCTTCTCCTCGAAAATAACAGATTTGCGACGGTACACGTTACCATCAGCATCTCTGGTACTGTTCACATTAGCAATATTTTGCGAAATCACATCTAAACGAGTGCGCTGCGCGGTCATACCGGTTGCGCTGATGTTCATCGCTGAAAAAACATTTCCCATAGTTCTCTCCATTTCTGTATAACTGTTTTACTCTCATGCTTACAGCCTGCACTCAGAAACACAAATTATTTCTGCATAACCATCTTAAGACGCGAAAACTCCTGACTGACCGAATCTAACATTGTATAATATTTGATCTGGTTCTTAGCCAATTCCGCACTTTCCGTATCAATGTCGACATTATTACCGTCCAAACGATAATCAACATTGCCATAGTCTGTATAGGTGGTCCCGGTCAGCGTATCCAGGTCAACATTTGCAATATCCTCATCCAAAGAAGACCCAAGTGTTACCGCACTGCTTAAGTATTCCTCAAACTTTAGATCTTTACGCTTGTAATTAGGGGTATCCACATTTGCTATGTTGTTGGAAATCAACGAATTTCTAGTCCAACTTGCATCACATGTCTTTTCCAACACATTGATGTAGTTGTATGCTCCCGATGATATCATAGCTCCAACTCCTTTCTATCCACTGCTCTATATCTGCAATATGCCGGGACATCATCTCCAGCCCTGTAAATCAAGGTGGTAAGGTTGTCCACGTTATTTAAACATAGAAATACACATAATTAATT
>ERZ1026864.1117-NODE-1117-length-13879-cov-3.340350_pt1 | contig 13879 bp, 9 predicted proteins | sample MGYA00380162_ERZ1026864 | MGnify/ENA primary metagenome ERZ1026864 (study PRJEB33269, sample SAMEA4719798) | human gut metagenome | biome: human-associated habitat; feature: organic feature; material: feces | place: Cameroon | collected 2013-10 ... | reverse complement strand
GATATTGGCCTCGACAGACTTCATGGGAGAGCGGCTTGCTCGAGAAGAGCCGCCCCGGATCTCGTTACGAATGTGCTCGGGAAGATCGTCGACCGTCTCGACAACCTCGACGGCGCCGGCACGCTCAAGAGCAGAGAACGCCTCGCCGACCGTCTCGTCGGCGGATAAGGCACCCCTTACACGCGCACCTTCACTGCTCGCCGAAGCCTCGCCTTTGGCTTTACGAGACAAAAGAAGAGGCTCACCAATACTCGTTTCGTCTTTTGCATTGGCGTTGAGCTCCTGAGCCTTTTGGACTAAAATTGACCTAACAGGCCGGGCTGGTAGCGGCTGCTGACCCTCCCGGTAAGGGTTTTGAAGGGTGGCCGCTACATCCTCCACCAAAGCATCCTCGGCACTGACCGTGTCGTCGGTCAGGCTGAAGTCGTCCGCCGCACGGTCGGCAGCCTGACGTTCTTCGCGGGCGATGCGCCCCCGACGCCGCTGCTCCTGGGCGTCGAGCTGCGCCTGTTGCTCATCCCGAGCAATCTGCTCGATGCGCGCGGCCTCGGTCTGAGCCTCTTCCTCGGTTTGGCCCGTCAGGTTGAACTCTTCTTGAGCGCCCGAAGCGTCTGCCGGTCTTCCGTTGTCAGCTGAGGCTCGATCGGGTTGCCGCTGAACATTTTCTTGAGCAAGCTCACGCCCTGCGGGCTCTGCCAAATTCTGCGGCCCTGCGGGCTGATCCCCGAGGATTTGCTGCCGCCATGCGGGTTGCTGTCGGTTTGCTGCTGCGCCTGCTGCGGCGCGTCTTGCTTCACGTCGTTCTTGGGTTGCACGGTTTTCCTCCCGGACTGCATTTAAAACGTCCTGACGCGTGGCCACATGGCCATCGGAGAACATGTCGTCGGCGTGCGCCTGACTGTAGGCAAAGTCGGCGGCGGCCTCCAGAATGCGCGTCATCTCCTTTGCACTTTGCGCGTTCTGGACGAAAACGTCAACGATCGCACGCGCGTCGGGATCAATGCCGATGTCGTCCTGCTGCGCCAGCGTAGAGAGTTTGACGCCCTGACGTCGGGCGTTGACGGCCATCTGCGCGGCCTGTTTGACCAAGTCGCGAATATCCAGATCACCCAAGCCCTCCAGTCGGGCCATCTTGCCGGCGGCCTGCGAGAGCGCCTTGACGATGTTGCGCACCTCCGGGTCCGCGGCCTGGGCCACAAGGCGCACCAAGTCGTCGTCCCCGTATGCTTTCTTAAAGAGTGCATTGGCAAAGCGCTGATAGGCCTGAATGGACGGATCCCCGGAACGGTCATCGATGAGGTTGTTCTGCTCGGCCAGCGGCATTTGCCGCACGAAATCGACGACACTGTCGCGAGTGATATCGCCCTCGTCACTAAAGCGCACTCGTTCGAAGTCAATTCGGTTGACGTCGTTGGCTGCCGTCTCAACGGCGTTAAGGCTCAGGTTGCCCGACGTGTTCGAAACGTCCCCGATGTCAGGGCGCACACGGTCCGCAGGCATCACACGCACGAGCACCGGCGCACGCATGCGCTGCACCACGGCGGGATCGATGCCAAGGTTCGGCGCGTCAGCCTCAAGCTCAGCCTTGTACTGCGCTGCGTTGCCGCGGCGGTACGCCTCGGTAATACCCGCCACACGGCCGTTACCGGCCACGGCACGCATCCGAGTGGCGGGCGCGCTCTCGTAGGCCGTATTAGTGGCGCCGTTGACAAAGTTGCTGGTGAGCACCGTGTCGCTTTCGACAACCGCGTACTGAACGGGAATGCGCTCCCCGTCGGAGGTTACGCTCACGTCCTGGCGGCCCAGCTGCTCAGTCGGCACCGAGCCGTAGGCCACCACCGGCGCGCCGCTGCCAAAGTCGTGGGTAGGCGCCACGCGCATGTAGTCGGGGTTGCCCGCGATCGCATTCACCTGCTGAATCGATGCGGGCGTGTTGCGGTTGCGATTTTGAAGCACAACACGCTGTCCCTCGGGCGTCGTGAAGCTGCCGCTCGAGGCCGCAGTGTCCTGCGCCTGAGGCTGGGGCTGGGGCTGAGCGTGTTCGACGGGGGCCGAAGGATCTGCAGGCGTGGTCTTGCGCACCTCACGCGTCAGGGCCTCTAGCCTGGCGGCCGCTTGCTCAGCGGCCTTGACGGAATTGTTCGCGGAAGTCTCGGCCGCCTGCGGAGCGGGAGCAGGTTCAGAAGAGGGGGCGCTCGACATCGGATTCTGCCCGCGAAGGGCTGCCTGCATCGCGCCAATGCCGCCGCCCGAGAGCGCACCGAGCATGCCGCCGTAGGTACCCTGTCTGTGCGCCTTGCCAACGTCGATGTCTTCGGCGTTGGCGATGTCCGAGCCGACGGACTGTCCGAACTCTTCGGGGTACTCTTGCACGCCTTCCTTGCCGGCTGTCTTGGAAATGCCCCCCACGTTCTGAAGGATCCTGCCTGCCACGGAATTGGCCGCAGCACCCTGAGCCATGCCCCTGCCCAAAAGCACATCGGACAGGGCTTTTTCCGCGCCGCCGCCCGTCAATGCGCCCGCAAGCAGCGAAAGAGCGCCCGCGGCACCTGCGCCAAGATAGCGATCCGAGAGCTCACCCTCGCGGTTGCTCGAGAACGTGTCGCCCGCATTCATCAGCGCATTTGTGCCGACTACGCCTGCCATCTGCGCGGCTCTCGGGTTTGTGAGAGCCTTTGCCACGACGCCCGCCGTGGGACTGAGCGCGCGTCCGAGCATGACCGCACCACGGGCGGCACCGGCACCTGCGCCTGCGGGAACTAAGAAGGAACTCAGAGATTCGGCAAGCTGCGAGAGGGCGCCTGCCGGGTACTCGGGCACCGCCTTGACAACATCCCACCACCCCTTGTTCGGGTCGTTGATGATCCTCGAGATCATGCGCTGCTGGGCAAGCGTCTCGTCGCTCACGGCATTTTCCCGAGCGCGGTCCTGCATGTCCTCCATGATGATGGTAGCCATAGCGAGGGGCTTTGCACTGCCGGTGGCCATTTCCCCGATCTGGGAGACCGCTTTAGGGATGTTGCCCAGGCCGATAGCCGCCGAAGCCGCAAAGTCTTTGGACCCCTTCAGAATGCCCGGGCCGCGCTCGGCCAGAACACGGTCGCTCATCTCGTCGACAGAGGGCATGCGGGATGCTCGCTTTTGCGCGTCAATCCTTGAAATCAAATCGTCAATTTGGCTCATTTCAGGCCGAGCTCCCGTAATGCTGCTTTGTACTGTTCGGTGGTCAGGCTTCCTGCGCTGTACTGCGCCGACAACTCTTCGATCTTCGCGGACAGGTCGGGGCCAAACGCCGCCGCCTCCTGCTGCGTGAGGTATCCCTGTCCCACAGGGGGCTGAGAAGCAGGAGACGGAGGGACAGCAGAGGCTGCGTCGCCACCCCCAAAGAGAGACTCGATGCGCTGCGCCAAAAGCGATTCCTGCGTAACAGGAAGGCCTTTGTCTCTGACGGCCTGAATGTCGCGCATCATGGCTCCCATGTCGGTGAAGGTTGTCGTGCGCGAACCGCCATAGGGATCCGTGATCTGCTGATTGGTCTCATAGATCTTCTGCAGCTCTCCGAACTTGGGCCCCGCCACCGACCCTGAAAGAAGTCTGGTCGCCAGTGGCGTGTCGGCCGTAACCTGCCCCGTAAGTCTGTTGATTACGGCGCCTGTGCTTGAGTCAAGCGAATACGGCATGATGGGCTTGTCGGTGACAATCGTGAGGCGCTCTTCTGGCGTGCCGTTTTCAAAGAGCTGCCGAACCTGTTGCGCAGTCTGTGCAATCTGCGCACCGCGCAGCGAGTCGGCAAAGACGTTGCGGCCGGCCATGGCGTTGACGCCGATGCCGGTGCGCTCCTGCGCCGTCAGCATCAACGGGTCGAAGAGCGAAGCCAAGGCCGCCGTGTTTTTCATATCCATCTCGACCTGCCGCGTGCGGGCGCGATCCAGGTCAATGTTGGCCGTGCCTCGCTCATAGTCCACGATGTCCTTGCCAAGCCGGCGGTCGAGCTGCGCTTTCTTAAGCGCATTCCCCGCCAGGCCCGTGCCGAAATTCTCAATGGCATTCGCTACGGGCGTCCAATCTGCTCTGCTCCAACTCATCGCTTACCTCAATTGTTGAGTTTCCAGGGGTTCGTATAGGCACCCAGAGCCGTGCCGCCCGCAAGGTACGGCATCAGGCCGCCGTTGCCGGCGACCCCCAAGATATTGGCCGCTTGCGAGAACGTACCGGGCGTCGAGCTCAGGAGCGAAGAGCCGAAGGCCGAACCCGCGGATGCTCCCCCGCCGAGCGTGGCCCCGCCCGCCGTCAGACCTTGAGACAGGCCCGTGCCGCCCGCGGTCGACAACCCACTCAGCATGCCGCCGTTACCCGCCGCACTGCCGGCCGCGCTTGCCCCGGCACTGGCGAAGCCGCCATACAGGCTAGCCACCGTGCCGATAGCGGAAACGATCTTGCCCAGGTTCTCGAGGCCCTTCTTACTGTTGAGCGCGTCCTGCGCCTGCGCTACGCCGACGGCGTAGTCGCCCTGGGCGTTCTTGGCCAACATGCCGATGTCCTGGCCATAGCGATTGAGCTTGAAGCCTTCATTCATGCGCGTCGTGCCAGCGCTGCGGATTTTGCTCACGAGGTCCGCAAAAGCGTTTGCGTAGTCGGCCGTCTTTTCCTTCGAGGCCGCGCGCGCCTTCTCATAATCGCTCGACACATTGCCGGCCGTAACCTGCTGCGCATCACGAATCGCTTGGGACTCGGCCACATCCGACTTAATATCCGAGGCGATGCGCTCCTGCTCCGCGGCCTGATTTGCGACACGCTTCTCGCTGTCGTACTCTCCTGCCGCCTGCATGATCTTGTCGTTGATTTTGTCCTGGGCATCCCCCAGGGCGTACTGCGCGGCTCTCATGCGTGCCTGCGCTTTCTTACTGGCCGAATTCTGCGCGTAGGCCTGCATAGCTGAACCCACGAGCGCAGCGATCAGGCCGCCGATTACCCACCCCATAGTTAGGACCCCTCATACGTAGCATGCGGATCAGACGTCGTAGCGGAAGCCGCCCGAGCCGCGTAAGGATTGATGGAACTGAGCGACTGCGCGTACTTGCCCAAGTTCTGGAACAAGTAGGCATTCGTGAGCGTGTTGAAAAGATCCCCAACCGAAGCGACCGCTTTGTCAGCAGCGGCCGACTCCATGTTTTGATTGAGCCCGCTTGCGGCCAACTGCGCCGCCGTGGTGGCATCGGTGCCGGCCGTTGCCATGCTCACGAGGTTGTTTCGCGTGTTCTCGTCCGCGGCCATCAAATCGCTCATGGCCGCGTCGGCGATGCCGCCCGCCTTTGCCAGGCCCTCATTCGTGAGGCGGTTTATTTCAGTGGCGGAATCCACGTCGACCGAACCGCCTAGCAGACCGTTGCGCGCGAGCGCAAAGCGGTTCCCACGCTCCTTCTCGGCCGCCTGACGCTCGACCTCGTTGGTATTCAAGTCGTAGACGGCGTCACGATGGTGCTGATAGAGCGCCTCACGATTGGCGTCGTCGAACGTCTTGTTGATGGCCTCGATGGCCTGCTGCGCCCTCTCCTGGCGCTGACGCTCAATCTCGGCTGCGTCTGTTCCGCGGCTGCCACCCTTGTGCGGCACGATCTTGCCGGAGCGCGACGTGGGCCAGGCGCAAAATGCGGGCCCACCAAACTCCATATCCTGTTGGTGCCAAAGGTCATTGAAATTCATCTTTTTCTCCTAAAGCTTTTCTCGGGACGTGATGTAGACGGCCTCAAGCCCGGTCCCGGACTTCTGTAAAAGTTTCGTCATGGCGGGGCTTGCCTCACACTGCCAGGCCGCCGCACCCTGCTTGCGCCACACGCTCTTGAGCACCGGGCCGAACTCGGGCCACAGGACCTTAAAGCCCGAGCCGCCCATTGCCATGACATTCACCACGAGCATTCGAGGGTAGTGCAGCAGCTCCCACACGCCCGCCATATGTACGGCACTAGCGTCGTCGACCACGTAGCCCGCAAAGGCCGTACCGCCCTGGATCTTGGCCTCGACGTCGGCGGTGGTGAATTCGCCGTGGCAGGCCCGCTCGACCACCCGCTGTACCTCGTGTCGGATGACCTCGAACTCCTGCCAGTTGCTCCGGCCGATAAAGCGCATCCTGAGCATTACCGCACCCCCAGGGAATCGAAGTACACGGTCAAGGCATTGAGCTTGAAGGGCCGGTCCCCGTAGTTGCGAATGCGCAGCGAGAATTCAGTGCCGCAGCAGGCAATCGGGATGGTGCCGTACGGGCGCGTGTTGCCCTTGACGTGCACCTCAGGCGTGCGCGCGTCGGCGTTGTTGGCGTTGAAGGCGATCGAGATGTAGGCGTCGCCCTCGACAACCGCATCAATGCCATGAATGAGCTTGAGCTCCCCGGGCTTTTTGAAATCCATCCAGGGCAGTTCGATCAGCGCCTCGTACTGGATGCCCGCGTCGGTATGGTTGTTCTCGTCGAACAGGTAGACGTTGTCGCCGCTACGGAAATAAAGCCTTTTGCCGAGCTCAGCCACGGCGTCGACCGGAAACTGCAGGTAGTACTGGGACCACGCTGCAATCTTGGCCGTGCGGCTGATCGAGTACACAAACAGGTGGTTGCCGAATCCCAGGACGAATTGCCCGGTGCCGTAAAAGTAAAACGCGCGGGGCTCGACTCCGCTTGCCTGCGCCTCATCGATGGCCTGGCGCACGAGCGTGTCGACGGGGCTGCCAATGTCCTCGTCGACGAGGTTATCCGTATATGCCTGCGTTGTGATCGAGCGCACGCCGTAGTCGCTGAGAAAGTAGAGGTCCCCGGCCATGTTGGCCACGGTCTTCGGAAAGCTCGAGCCCACGTTTTCGACAATGTCGTAAAGGCCCATGTTGTTGGGATCCGGATCAATCGTCCACAGCTGACAGCTGTCGCGCGTAAGCACGCCAAGGCGGCCCCGCTGCAGTCCCAAGGCGGTGGCCGTGCGGTCCCCTCGAGCGTTCATTCCCGTGGGCAGAAAGCCCGCGTCCTTAGTGCTGCTCCAGTCGCGCGGGCGCCCGGTGCTGCAAAAGCGCACGACGTCCCCGTCTTTGCCGACCGCGAAAATTTTCTCATTCGTCTTGATGCAGGCCTTTGAGTGCGGGCACTGCTCATCGGTAATCTGCGTGCCGGCCTCATCCCCGTCCAGATAATGGTGCAGCACCGTGCCGTCCTCGTACTCGGCAGCGACGTACAAGTAGTTGTTGAAAACGTCGGCGTACCAAATATCCTTGACGGCCTTCTCGCCTGCAGCCGGCGCAATCTTGTGAGCCTCAAACAGAGGGTTTTCATGCATCACCGTGCCGCTGCCATAGAAGGTATGCAGTTTGCCCAGGGCCGCGTAAAGGCCCGTGGTGCCCGGCTCGAGCGTGGCCACGAGCGAAAAGCCCGGGCGCTTGGCCGTCGTCAGACCCGTTGTCACATAGGCATTACGCATCTCGCGCAGCCGGTTGGCGTCCGAGACGGAAGCGTCCTTGCGCAGATCTATGCCCAAGTCGAACCGATTGAAGACAATCTTGGAAACCACGACCCGCCTCCCTACAGAACGTATTGATCGTCTGCCGTGCGGTGCACGAAGTAGCGCGCGTCAGGCCGCACCGTGCGAACGTTGAAGCGCTTATTGAACAACCTGTCGCTCATGGCCTCCTTCAGATACGTCTGGAAGATCGAGCCCGCCGTCTGCGCATCCTGATGCCCGTAGTGGGCCTTGGCACTGGCAAGCGCATACAGGAAGACCAGGCGATCGGGAACACAAGGACGATCCTCGTCACGCTCAAAGCGCGTCTTGCCGCGCTCGTAGATCACCACCATCGGATACTGCGCGTCGGGCGTGGGCCACAGTTCGATCTGCCCGTTCAGAACATCCCATCGACGCGGCACCTCGGGCGTAACGTCGTCAGCGCGCATGGTCTCGGTGATGCCCTGCACCAACCGCACGATACTGTCGTACGTTTCGTAGACGGAGATGGCCAGCACTGTCTCGGGCGGAATGTCCTCGTCGAGCTCATCATTGTGGAAGTCATAGAGCTTGCTGCCCTTGTGCACCATGATGGTCGTTCGGGCCTTGGCCGTAGGACGGCCCATCTTCTCGTAGACGTAGTCGTGGCCCTCCTGCAGGAAGGACTTGAGGATAGGATCGGCAAGCTTACTGCTCACGCCCTGCGTCACAAAGCCCAGGCGGGCCTTGAGTTCGGTCATGAGTTCGCCGAGCGTGCGCTGCCGGCGATCGATGGGGTTTTGCTGCGCCAACTGCTTGATCATGATCAGGCCTCAGTGGTCAGAACGAGAGAGAGCTTGCCCTCGGCGATCTTGAGTTGGACGTTGAGGTAGCGCTTGCCAACGAGCGAAACGCGCTGCGTCTGCGTGTCCACCACAGTCACCACGCCGTCCTCACCGGGCTCACCCTGCGGCCCTTGCGGACCCATGGCACCGTCTCTTCCAGGCAGGCCGCGTTCACCCTGCGGGCCTTGAGGGCCCTGCGGGCCTTCCGGGCCCTGGCCAAACTCGGCAGGTTGCGACCAATCGCCAATCGCCCGCGACAGCTTCCAATAGAGCTTGCCCTCATCGATAGCCAGGAAGGAAAAACCTTCGGCCTGCGCGTCGTAGAGGCTTCGCTCGGCAATGAGCCCCTGGGCGTCCGCTTCAAACGACACACCCTGCGGGCCGCGCTCACCCGGAGCACCGTCCTCACCGTCTTTGCCATCAACGCCGTCTTTACCGTCCTTTCCCTGCAGCGCCTCACGGGCTTCGGGCGTGAGCTTTTCGAGCCCGATGCTCTCATCGAGCAGCCCGCCGTCGTCGGCCTGGATCTGCTGCAGGTTTGCGTTGATCGTGTTGACCACCGAGCCCAGGTTGTCGAACTCCGCGTTGATGGCGGGCAGATCGGCCTGATCGACGTTGTTTTCTGAAAAGTCCTTGCTGCGGCTATAGGTCTGCGCTTGTGCCATATGCCCTCCTGTTCCCGTTCAGTCTGCACAAGACGGCCGACGTTTTTGAAGATTTCGCACCGCTCGGGCGACACTTCCCGTAGGTCCAAACCAACGGGAGCAAGACATGGGAAAGTTGACCACGAGGAAAATCGCGGGTCTAAAACCCCGCGACAAGCGCTACGCCATCAGCGACGGCTACGGCCTCACGCTTAGAGTTCACCCTTCCGGCACCAAATCTTGGATTCTTCGCGTCTGCCTTTATGGACGAGTGACTGACCTGTCGCTCGGCCATTGGCCTGATGTCTCCTTGGCGCAGGCTCGCCAATGCGCGCGCCGTAAGCGCCAAGAGATCGGGCAGGAGCCCCCGCGCGGCTACACGCTCAGGGACGCGTGGACGCTGTGGAAGAACCTGAAGCGGGGGCGCATCGTTTCGTATCAGGATGAGAAGCGCCGTATGGAGCGCTATGTAATCGACAAGATCGGCGGCCGCCAGATCGACGAGATCACAGCGCCCCTTGTGATCGCCACTGTGAGATGCATCGAGCGAGACGGCCATCAGGCAACGCTAAAGCGTGTCCTCATGCGGACTCGAGAAGTGCTCGATCTCGGAGTCTGCGCGGGTTACATCCTTCACAATCCGTGCGAACGGGTATCGAGAATCTTCGCCTCTCCCATCGTTAAGCCGATGCCTTCCGTGCACTGGCGGGAGCTCCCCGAGGTCATGAGAGTGATGAGCACGGCACCTAGGCGGGTGCAGCTTCTCTTCGCATGGTCGTGCCTGTCGCTTCTTCGACCTGGCGAGTGCGTGAAGATTCGGGAAGAGTGGATCGACGGCGACGTTCTCACGATCCCTGCTGGCGAGATGAAGAAAGGCCGAGAGCACCGCGTGCCGCTGTTGGCACCAATGAGCCGCGTGCTCGATGCCGCCCGGGAGGAGTCGCCGCACAAGAAGAGCCCACTAATTTGGGCCGGTCGAAAAGCGGGCTCGCATATGAGCGCTCAGACGCTCGCAAAGACTCTGCACGAAACGGAGTTCAAGGGCCGCCTGGTCGCGCACGGTATCCGATCGATCGGCCGCTCGTGGATGGCCGACCACGACGCGCCTTTCGAAGCCGCCGAGGCCTGCCTTGCTCATGTATCAGGATCGAACGTTTCACGTGCGTACCTGCGCTCGGATTACCTGCCGCAACGGCGGGCTCTCATGACGAGTTGGTGCGCGTACGTTTCTGACTGTGCCCGCGGGGACGGCTTCTTGCCCGACATCTTCAACGAGTAAAAGGAGAAGCGGCCGAGACACGGCCATCAGGTCTTGGGGTCGGGCACACGTGTGAATTGCGCCAATCGTCGTGCCATGAGCGGAGGTTGGACGGACCGAACATCACGGGAAGCCTTAGCGAAGTAATGCAGTACGCCCCCGCTTACCTGCAGAATGGAGCGTTCACGTCAACGGATAAAAAGTACAACAACTTTTCGACGGGCTTGGGCGGCTCCTGCTACACGGTGACACTTAACGCCTCGGCATCGAGCTCTGTTTATGGAGCGTCTGCAACCGTGCAACCTTCGTCTATTCTCTTGCTTCCTTGCATCAAGTTTTGATACACGGTAAGAGTTGCATGGCTGGAGGTTGAACCACTGAAGATCTCCCGTAAATTGAACTTGATTGAGAGGCATCAAAACGAAGCGATCTTGGAACATTTGAACGAGCGTCTTGTCCGTGGTGATCAGCATCGCCATTATCAGTTCCCGAGAAAGCCCCCGTATGTTTAACCGTGTATAGGGGGTATTGACCAATTTGGGTCGAACCAGTGATGTTCGGTGTCGAAAGTCCGAACATCACGGGTGAGTTACCAGCAGGAACCTTCACAACCGCGGGGCTACCAACTGGGTGCTTCTCACGAGGCTCAGGTGGTCAGCACACTTGGGCTGGCGGAAGTTATACTGGCATTACCTTGGTTTTCAACGCTGCGGGTTCAAATCAAACTTATGGCTCATCATCAACTGTGCAGCCCCCAGCGTTGCAGGGTCTTTTCTGCATCAAGACTTGATGCAGAAAAGGGCCTGTGCAGCAGGTGGTTGTACCGTAGATCCGCTGTAAATCCCATTCGAGCGGGAGGCAGAAATTCCGAGCCAGTAAGACTGGCCGTATGCCGAGCCGTTCACAGCGTGCTGTACACCCTCACCTTTGTAGAAAGCACCGGAGTAATTTCCTTCGCCGCTAGTCAAACCAATGTCGGACTGATACCTGACAACCCCTGTGATGTTCGGTAACCCCGCTTCAATCTTTTGGCCGACCTTGGATGCGTCGGTTGTACCCTCGATAAAGAGCCCATCCATGTCCGGGAGGTTGAACGTGCTTGAACCATCCCCGGAGCCATGCCTCGTGCCGATAGCCGCGAACAGTGCGGCATAGGTGGTGCGAGAAACCGCTCGACCGTCACACAGAAGCCAACCGTCCGGAGGCGTCGTCAAGTCGAAGGCCATGATGGCGCCGGTGGGCACGCCCGATGCGGTCATCGTGGTGCTGATCGAGACATTGGCCGAACCGTCGACCGACGCACTTCCGACCACCGCGCCCGTTAGCGAAACAGTTCGAGGCGTGACCCAGGCAACGGCCTTTCCGTCGGTGCGCCCGGTGCCGCCGTAGGCCGCAGGCAGAACGCCCGTCACACCGGGCGAAGCATTTGCCGTGCCGTTGAACGATGCGGCCGCCGTGCTAGCGAGGTTAACCTGAATCGACCGAGAATTCGTCAGTTGGGTTGCCGTGTCTGCGGCGGCAGCCGAGCCAATTTTTTGATCCGAGCGCTGCAAGGAATAGCCGCCCGCCTTAGCACCGTCGTGGACAACGAGCGTGTCCTTGTCGGTATCGACCGTTACCTCACCGACGGCCCCGGTAAACGTGGCGTGCTGCGCCGTGGTGCCACGCCGAAGTTGCAAAATCTTTGCCATTACAAAGTCCCCAAGTCGATGGTGTTTTCAAGTTGGTTCACGCCCACGCAGCCTGACGCCAGGGCGATGCTGATAGACGCGTTCGCGCTGCCGTCGAAGGACGCCGAGCCTGTGGCGTCGCCGACCACGGAGATGGTGCGGGCGTTTGCCAATTTCGTCGCCGTCCCGGCATTCCCCGTCACAGAAGCCGGCGCCGCCGGAAGCGTTATCACGTAGTGCGCGATCGCCGTCACGCGCCCCTTTGCATCGACCGTGATCCGCGGAACTGTGATCGAGCCGCCGAAGCCGACCGAGGCTGCGGCGCTCGGACCGTAACTACCGGCAGTTGCACCCGACACAGAGAGCGTGAGCGCAGCCGAAGCATTGCCCGTCCCGTTGAAGCTGACAGACCACGAGGCGTCCCCAGTGGCGCTGATCGTTCGGGCGGTCGTGAGTTTCGTGGCCGTGTCGGCACTTGCCGCGGACGCTGCCTTTTCGTTGATGCCGAGGTAGCTCGAAGCGGCATCGGTCTTCGTCAGATACGGTGTGAAATCCAACTCGTCTTGGCTCACGGCGCCGATGTTCGAGCGCGCCTGCTCCTTCTGTTCAGGAGTGAGCGTCTGCGCGTCGTAGCGAAGAACTGGAAGTTCGCCCGAGGCGATTTCCCCTGCGAGTTCCGCGGCTTTTTCTGCGGCAGCCTGTGCGGCTTGGGCGGCGGTTTTCGCGATCTGAGCTGCGCTCGCACTTGCGGCGGAGTTGGTGGCCGAAGCGGAGGCTTCGGACGCTTTCGTGCTTGCCGTGGATGCTGATCCTGCGGCATTCGTCGCGGACGTGCTCGCCTCTCCTGCTTTCGTCGTAGCCGTTACAGCCGCGGTCTGCGCCGAGTCTCGGGCGCTTTCCGCTGCGGTCTTGGCCGCCTGAGCATTCGTATTGGCGGTCGATGCCGTCGACGCAGAGCCTGCGGCGTCCGTGGCAGAGGCGGCAGCCTCCTGCGCTTTGGCCGTGGCCGTGGCCGCCGATTCTTCGATCGAGGCCTGCGCCGTTTCCGCGGCGCTCTGGGCCGCTTCAGCAGCCTTCTGTGCCGCAAGGGCAGCGTCTTTGGCTTGACCCGCAGCCGCGTTCGATGCGCTCGCGGAGCTTGCCGAGGATGCGGCCCCGGAAGCAGAAGCGCTTGCTTCAGACGCCTTCTCCGTAGCCGTATCCCGAGCGGATTCGGCCGCGGTCTTTGCCGTCTCAGCCGCCTTCTGTGCGGCCTCAGCGGCGGTCTTGGCCTGAGTAGCAGCCGTGCCCTGCTTGCTCGCTGTCTGCGCGGAAGCGGAAGCATCCGACGCCTTGGTCGTGGCAGTCTGCGCGGCGGTCTGCGCCGAAGAGTTCGCGCTCTCTGCTGCAGTCTGTGCGGCCTTCGCCGCATCACGTGCGCTCCCGGCGCTCGTGGCAGACGTGCCTGAAGCGGATGCAGACTCAGCGGCCTGCTGTGCGTAGTGCTTGGCACTGTACTCCGATCCGTCGACTGTGCCGTCGGTCTTCGTGGCCCACGATTCTGCGAGCGTTGCCGAGGCCCCCGCTGAGGTTTCGCTTGCCTTGGCTGCATTCTCGGACGCCAGCGCGGCATCCCGGGAGGCGGCGGCTGCATCTTCAGAAGTCGCGGCTTTGTCGGCCGCAGTCTCCGCGGCCGTTTTGTATTCGTTGAACTCCTCGAGATACTGAGGCAGAGCGGAGAGGTTCTGCGAGACCAGAACCACGTGTTCAATGTTGTCGCCCACTGCGCTCACATCAACCATGCCCTCAGCGACGGTCTTGATGTAGCCGTCGGCAATGGTCGTCGTGAGGTCAGGCTCGTCCGTGATAAAGCCGTAGTCCATCGACGTGGCGTTCATGCCCTGAAGGTCCTGGCCCACAATGTGGACCTCATCCATATGGGCGTGGACGTTGAGAACGCCCTCGATGTTTTCGCCGACGGAGATGACTTCTTCAGAGTTCTGAAGGAAAGGATCGATCATGCCGGCCA
>ERZ1026864.1110-NODE-1110-length-13930-cov-9.893117_pt1 | contig 13930 bp, 17 predicted proteins | sample MGYA00380162_ERZ1026864 | MGnify/ENA primary metagenome ERZ1026864 (study PRJEB33269, sample SAMEA4719798) | human gut metagenome | biome: human-associated habitat; feature: organic feature; material: feces | place: Cameroon | collected 2013-10 ... | reverse complement strand
ATTCAGTTTTCAACGTTCAACGAAAGGCTTCGTGGAGAATGTCCCTTCACCTATCATCTTTTTTGGGGCATTTTTGCAAGGCGTTTTCCGTATTCCTCAGAAATATTTTTTAATTTTTCTGATCGCAGTGGTGATGCTGAGAGAAGTGGCCTGATGGGACACGCCTTCTTTTTCTCCAATTTCATCAACGGTCATTCCGTCAATGTAGTACATCCAAAGCCTGCGGAACTGCGTTTCCGTCAGCTTGTCCCTGATCTGAGAAACCATCGCGGAAGCCATTCTGCGCCGCTCAGATTTCTCGTGCTGGCGCTCCATAACCACATCAATGGCAGGAATGGAAAATGCGGCTTCGGACAGGTCATCAATGGACGTATTGTGTTTCCCCTCTACCACATCCTGATTGTCCTCGGTGTGGTAGTTTCCATCCGACCAAGATTTCCATTTCAGGAATTCTTCCTCGCTGGCAAAGTCCTCGCGGGTCAGGCGGATGATGACTTCATTGGCGTCCATATAAACGATGGCATCGGGGTCTTTCTTATTCAGCGCATAGCTGCTTTTTCTGTTGAACATATATCCTCCGTTCAAGTCCAAGTGGGTGGAAAGGACTGAACGGAGGCTGGCGGTGAACGGCAACCGACAGAAAATAAAAACGCACATATCTTCCGTAACGGAGATATGTGCGCGCGAAGAAATGATTCGAGTTTACTCGGAGGCGGATCGGTGTCAAAACTGCTAAAAGGCGCAAAAAACGCCATAGTCCACCCAAGGACTATGGCGTAATACAGATATGAACTTCGGTAATGGCAACGCGGTCGCTGCCTTGATCCTGACAACATACCCGTATCCCCCATAAAAGGAGAACCGGGTGGAGTGAGGTCTTGCCCGGCCTCGCTTCATCGTTTGAGGGGATTATACCGGGGAGCGTTCTGATTTTGCTCCTGAAATTCTCAGGATTTTCTCTTGATTACATTCGTAGAATCATTCCACTTCAAACTTATATCCAATCCCGTGAACACTGACGATGTATTTGTGCTTTGGAGACACTGTGCGGATTTTCTTCTTTATATTACTGACATGGTTGTGAATTACTTTTTTAGAGTAAAAAGTACAATCCTCATTCCAGATAATATCCACGATCATTTCATAAGTAAACACTCTTTGGGGATTGGAGATAAGCAGTGACAATATATCAAACTCTGTGGCGGTCAGGCTGATTTTGTGTCCCTGTACACTAACTATTCTGCGTTCAAAATCTACCCGCATATCGCCAGCGGCAATAAAGCTGTTATGTTGTGCAGCGGCATCAATATAGTGCTTTATTGTACGAACAGTTTTGAAGTGCGGAATTGAGCCAATGATAATCGGTACCGTTTGAATGCGTCTCATGGCGCAGATATAGGGAACGGAATCCAAAACACTTGTGTGGCAAAAGATACAGTTGTATTTCCTTGAACATGATAAGCGTGTAAGCTCTGCTGGAGAGTCTGCATATTCATAGATAACATCGTCAGGAGCCGTATCATGCAAACCTCTAAACTCATCATAGCTATACCCCGCTATAAGAATAAATTCAGACATACGACCCTCCTATCCTAAAAAACAGCGAGTGAGCCGCATTTCCTTGCGGCTCACTCGCTGTTTAATAAAGCGAAACAAGTTGGTCGCTTTGAACGTTTCTCGGAAATATGTCGTGTGGCAGGAAGCTAAACAGTATGGGTAACTCCCTTTCAGTCGACAAAATCCTCACTACTTCTATCGGTGTCATCGTATTCATTACGAGAAAACAGCTCTTTGAGAGCATTCTTTTTGTCGGGATCGATCCAGCCATATACCATGTGCGCAAGCAAGCCGAGAATGCCCGCACCGAAAACGAATTTCAGAAAGCCTCTGCACTTGCAGTGCTTCTTTTCACAACAGTCATGATTTACCTTTTTCATATCCATACCTCCGTCAATTATGATTTTCCTCTGCCCACAGCTTGTCGGCTTCGGGCTTCCAGCAATCGGCATAGGCCTTGCACTTCTCGCACAGATGCTCGGCGCTTTCCGGAGCTTCGAGGTCGGTGGAGTGCGCACCGCTCTCTGCCACCATTTTCGGCAGCAGTTCCGGATTTTCCAGCATGGGGCAGGGCCGCAGGTGGTTGCCGTTGAAAGGCTGTCCCTTGCGGTAGAGTTTGAACAGCGGCTGCTGCAAGCACTCCAGGAAACTCTTATCCCGAATATTCGCGCTGGAGTAATGAATGAACACGCAGGGCTCCACATCGCCTGCGGCGTTGATGTGGCAGTAAATTCTGCCGCCAGCTACGCATCCGCCTGCAAACTCGCCGTCGTTCTGGAAGTCGATGCAGTACAGCTCCTTGCCGCCGGTAAGTCCGCGGATCTCCCGTACACGGTCTTTCATATACGCGCGCTGCTCCGGTGTCAGCAGCAGGGAGGTGTCGGCGTTCAGACCAACGGGCATATAGTGGAAATACCACGCGAAAATGCAGCCCTTGGAAATCAGCAGGTCAAGAAACTCATCGCTGGTGACGACCTTGTAGTTCTGGCTGGTGTAGCAGATGGAGACGCCGAAGGGGATGCGGTGACTGTGCATCAGCTCCATCGCATCCAAGGCTTTCTGGAAATGGCCCTGTCCACGACGGCCATCGTTGGCTTCCTCAAAACCCTCGACGCTGATGGACACGAAGAAGTTGCCCACACGCAGCATCTCCTGACAAAATTCCTCGTCGATGAGGGTGCCATTGGTAAAGGCGTGGAACGCCATGTCGCGGTGTTTTTCGCACAGACGGATGATGTCCTTTTTACGAAGCAACGGTTCGCCGCCGGTGAACAGGCAAGCGTGGGTGCCCAGTGCCTTGGCCTCGGTCAGCACACGATCCATTTCCTCAAAGGTCAGGCTCTGCTTGTGACCATACTCCGCCGCCCAGCAGCCGGTGCAGTGCATATTGCAGGCAGAGGTGGGATCCATCAGGATCAGCCAAGGTACATTGATGTCGTACTTGGCGGCATTCTCCTGCGCTGTCTGATAGCCCCGGAAGCCGCCCTCGTAGGCCACATTGGTCAAGAAGGTCTTGAGAATGTAGGGGTCATTCTCCCGGATAAGCCGCTGGGTATAATGTGCCCACTTGCCATCGGGATTTTCTGCAATCATGCGCAGCGTTTCGTAAGACTTGTCGCTCCAAGTCCCCTTGTGAATCTTCTGGATCATGTCGATAAGCTGTTCGGCAAGGTCGCCTACATCCTGCGTCTGGCCCTTTTTCAGCATGGAGTCCAAAATTGTTTCAAAGGCTTTGCGCTCCGCCGCATGGGAAATCTTTTCTGTAATGCTCATTGTTCACTTATCCTTTCTGCCAAAGCTGGCATTGTTTTTTTCATTTGAGAGACAATTTCCTCATAAAACACATTTAATTCGCCAATGTACCCCGATTTCCACGGTTTATTCCGCCCGCAGTAATGAATGACAGCAGATTGCTGACGGACATCTTCTAACGTCATTCCGGTTTCTTCACGCCGATGAAGGGCATACAGTTTTTCCGTCATGTTATAGCGGACAGCATCCAGCGGAAGGATGCGCTGTCCATACAGGGCGCTGATAATATCCTGATCCGGAAGCAGCAGCCGCCCTTTGTGTGCCTCCATATAGTTGAACACTTCTTGTGTGTCCTGCTCTGCCCGCAATGCCTGCAAATTCATCAGCATTACACCGGAATTGATATAAGGGCTGTCCTCGCCCATGTCGAGACGCAGTTCATTAAAGCGGTGCAGTAGCGCCCGTATGTGAGAGGCCGCTGCGAAATATGCTGTATTCATCGGCAATTCATACAGTTCCTGCAAACTCTTTCGTACCACAATATCAGGGTCGAGATATAATACCCGCTCAAGTGTGGCTGGCAAGTATTTCGCCGCAAAAATGCGGTAATAAATTGCTTTTGGGTATCGGTCAGAAGTGGGGGCGTCAGCTAAGCCGCATTCGTTTACTTTTATCAAGTGCAGCTTACCGCGTTGCCCCAAGATGGCATTCGTTGTGATCAAATCTGTATCCGCCAAACCATCGTCGTGCAGAATATATACGCAAAAATAGGCGGAACTGTCGCTACAAAGCGCAGAAAACAGCATAACATTCAACTGCTGGACATAATTCCGATCCAATGTGACAAGCAGATTTATTGTGTGAAAGTTTTTTGCTTTAATCATGCTTTTTCTCCATGTGCTGTCTATTTAAGCTGTGCCTTCTGCGGTAAAAATGAAAGACGATACAGGAAATGATAGTGGCTGCAAGTTCGATGCCCGCCGCAGTAAGAAATTGAGGGGAACGCACATCCGAAATACTCATGCCCATAATAGGGAACAAAATACAGGTCGGCAGGAAACCCAGCAGACAGGCTGGAAGATACGCCCGGTACTTCACCCCTACTGCCCCCATATATGCGCTGACTACATCAGCAGACAGGATGCCCAGCAAGCGGACGATCAGCACGAAAAAGAAATCACTGCCGCCGCGAAGGTCGTGGAGCATGGCGGACTTCGGCCAGCGATGCAGAATATACTGCACTGCTTGACTGCCCAGCTTTTTCCCCAACCAATAGGGAATACTGACCATGACCGCTGTGCCTGCGATGTTTACCGCGATTGCCACGGGCAATGGAAACAAAATGCCGCTGGCAGCATAGAGCAGGCCACTATACAAAAAGATGCTCAGACTTTTCACCGCAAACAGCATCCATAATACTGCTGCGGCTAAAATTGGCTGCTGGGGTGTATAGCTCAAAATGCCCTCCAGCGTAAACTCATCTTTATGCAGCAGACATACTGCAATGATCGTGAACCAAACCAATGCAAGCAGGCATTTGGTGATTCGTATCCGCCGGTTCTCCGGCGATATGTTACTCGGCTTGTGCATGAACGGGCTTCTTTCCGGGTAGAGAAGCCATTGCAGCATGGATAAAAGCGGGGTGACGGCCTTTATCCAGTGCAAATACGACAGCGTAGGCCGCAGCTCCTACCGTTTCAATCATCATATCGCCCATTGTGTCGATCAAGCCAATATCGATATAGCCCTCCAACGGTTCTCCATTGACGATGACGCTGTCAATTTGGTCGATGCTGCCGATCACGCCGGTGGCCTCGCCTAAGTCGTAAGAATGGATGGCGTGAATGATTGTGTCCCGCTGCATATCCATGCCGAACCAGCGATCCATGCCAAATTCGTAGAATTCCCATAGTGCAGAAACAGATATGGAGAACATTAACGCGACAAGCACACGCAGCAGACGGTCATTCTCGTATTTCCTGTTTATCACCACAGGGAGATAAGAGCCAAACAGGGCAAAAACCACACCGCCGCATAGATGCAGCAGTTTATCCCAATGCGCAATGAGATAGTACAGCTTGTAAATCCGTCCTGACATAGAGGCCAGCAGGTAAAGCAGGCTGAACACAAACAGCGTATCAGACATCCGGTAGCCGAAAGCCTCAAGGATATACGGTACTGCCACACCGATGCCTACCAGCAGGCACACAAGCGCATCGGACACCGGCCCTGAATGCAGAGAGTGCAGCATGGAGTACAGCACAAACAGCTCGCATACTGTCCAAAACCACATACGCCAGCGCGTCTGTTCAGATTGAATACTTAGCTTTACCTTCTGCATTTCTGTTACCTTTCTGCCAGCACCTCTGCGCAGGCCGACGCATGATAGGTAGTTACATCGGGAATTGTTTCTCCGTCGATCTGAAGTGGGGCAGGACGGTCAAACTGCACCGTGATCTCCTGACCAGTCAGAACTTCCACTACCTCCGTATGCTTGATATGCTCTCCCTTGAAAATAGAGGGAAAGACAGCCAAGGCTTTCAGCTTACCGGGACTGCGGAACACCATAACGGATAGCTGCTTCGGCTGCGCGAGACGATCCTGCTGCGGCGTCGGGATCATACCGCCGCCGTAGTAACGCCCGTTCATGGTCGGAGCCAACCAGACATGCTTGTATGTGTGCTTTACGCCATCCACTGTGACAACGGCGGAGGTGGGTTTATAGTGGAACAGCAGGCCTTTTATGGCGATGGATGTATAATTGACCGGCTTTGTGGAGCGCTCCCGCTGGCGGTCGCCCTCCAGACAGCAGTAACCGTCAATGCCATAGCCGATGCCGTTGAGGAAATAACGGCGTGTGCCGTTCACATACACCGACGGCAGCTTTTGAAGGTACTGGTTAATGGGGCGAGGTGTGTCACCTGCTTTTCCTCCGATGTCGGTGAGAAAATCATTTCCACTGCCGGTAGCGAAATAATAGATGTTCCGCTCGATGATAAGCGGCGCAGTATCGTTGATAAAGCGGTTCAACGTCCCGTCGCCGCCCGCGATCACCACACGGTCATCGTGAGAGAGCGAGTCAAAAAATCCACCGTAATCGTCGACTTCCGTAATATCTTGGAACAAAATTTTGTCATCGGGCAATAACGTGGCCAGCCGGTAGGCGGCTTCCTTGCCGCGCCCATTCCCTGCATGGGGATTGTATAAAACATGGTATGTTATCATAGGTTTGTCTCTTTCTCTGTTGGCGTTGTTTGTATGTCCCCCAGCATCAGAATTCGAGCGTAATCGCCAATCTCTCGTGTAGGCAATTTGGAAACAGCGGCACCCTCCAGCACATCCAATACATCAAACCGGACTATTGTGCGTTTTCGAGCAAAGCGATGCGCGATCAACTCGGTGCCGGACGTTTTTACAATTACGATAGGCGCGCCTGCACGTTTTGCAATTTGGAACGCGCCATTGCGGAATGGCAACAGTTCTCCTGTCTTGCTGCGGGTTCCCTCCGGGTAAATACCGAAGGACACAACGCCCTTCTGCAACAGCTTGGCAGCATATTTGATGGTTCCCAGCGCTTCGCGGTTATCCGTCCTGTTGATAGGCAGAAAAAAGCACTTATGTACGATGCGTCCAGTGATGGGAATATCAAAAATCTCTGGCTTGGCAATGTAGGCTAAATCCGCCTGCGGACAGGTGGCAATAGCAATGAACGGGTCAAAGTTGGAGCGGTGATTGGCTACCAGCAGAAACGGGGACAGACCCTCCAGCTTTTCAAGCCCGGTGCATTGAATCTCGACCCGTCCCAGATGCAGAATCAGCCATACCGTCTGATTCAGCAGCCAGCGGAAAAACGGCTCTTTTTTTCGGACAGGCTTGGACTTGTCTACCGTCAGAGAGATCAGGTACAGCAGCAGAAAGTATAGCGCCGTCGCTGCCAGAAACCACCCAAGCCAAATTGGTAACGCCAGAAAGACGTCGTACCAGTTCCGCAGCAAAGCGTGATGAAAAAATGTTCCGATCGTCATTGCCACACTGATGGCGACGATCCAAATATAGACGGTCATAAGCGCTATCCTCTTAAAAAGAGCTGAAGAATCAATGTTGCGATAACCGGGTAGCAGCTTCCCAAAAGGATCTCTTTGGGCGTGTGGCGTCCCAGCTTGACCGAACTGATCCCGACAGGTATCATCAGCAGCAGCCCAAAAAGATACCACGGACTTACCCGCAGAGACAGGATCATGACCGGACCGACCACACCAGCAGCATGGCCGCTGCTCTTTATGTGAAAAACGTAAGAGGACAGCGCAATCAAGACTCCGCAGATCACATAGCACAGATACATAAACAGTTCCGTCTTACTGCCGCCAAATGCGATGCAATATACTGTACCAAGGACATATCCAATTACAGAAAAAATGATGGCAAGTTTTCTTTGCGATTTGCGCCCCTGTTCACGCAGTTCGGGTGAAATACGCCAATACAAATAGGAAATCAATGGAACAACACAGAGCAGCACGATGGCCATTTCATGATGCCACGGTGGAATCTGATCGCCTAAAAGCAGAATCAGGAAAAATACCAGAACCTGCGGCAGCGTGATGATGCGAATTACTTTTGCACAGTTTTCGCTCATAGATAACCTCCTGTAAAATACTGCGGCGGGTGGTTATCACCCGCCGCAGCTCCAAGCATCGGACAGGTTGCTTCTGTTTGAATCCGGTATGCCAAGCCGTCAATCGTCACAGCCACACATGACGGTTTCGGTCACACTAATCCTTTCTCACAAACAAAATGCCCAATGTATTTGGCCCGCAATGGGAGGTGATCGTTGCTCCGGCGGTAGTTTCTAATATCTCCTCAAAATCCGGTGCAATTTCCAGTATCTTATCACGCACCGCTTGGACAGCTTCCGGGCTGCATTTGGTATGCGTAATAAAAATGCGGTGCTTATCAATGTCGGTGCGATTCTGGAGACGATCCTCCACATATTGCAGCATGACTTTTTCAATTCTGCCACGGTACTTTTTACCGGGCGTCATTTTTCCGTCCCGGACCTCGATGCACGGTTTCAGCCGAAGCAGATTTCCGCCAAAAGCACCCAAGGCTGAGCAACGGCCGCCTTTGTAGAGATAGTCGAGGCTGTCTATGACAAAACTGGCTTCCACCCGTTTTGCCATTGCGGAACAGGTTTCCCATATCTCCTGCGCATAGTAGCCGTTTGCTGCCATTTCCGCTGCATGGAGGACTAACAGCCCTTGTCCGGTCGAAAGATTTCTGGAATCAACAACAAATACATTTCCGACTTCCTTGGCAGCAAGGCAGGCATTTTGATACGTGCTGGAAAAGTCACTACTGATGCAGAAATGGACAATACAGCAGCCCTGCTTCGTCCAGCGGTGAAATTCCTCTGCATAATCCGCGACATTTACGGCGCTGGTCTGTGGGAGCTTTCCCTCTGCATGAACGTATTCATAAATATCGTCCGGTGTGATTTCTGTTCCGTCTGCGCCGACCCTTTCGCCGCAGCAGACTGATAAGGGGGTGATGGAAACATCATATTGCCGCAGCAGTTCCGGCGAAAGATCGCAGGTGCTGTCTGATATGATCTTCACAGTCACGAATACGCCACCTCCGTCCGATTCACAGCTTGATCGTAAGGTCTGTCTGCTCCCACGGCATCAGGCAGGCGTTGCTGCCAAAATGTCCATAGCAGGACACATTGGAGAAAATCGGCCGTGTCAGGCCGAATCTTTGAATGATAGCGGCGGGACGCATATCCACACTATTTCGTATTGCCCGATTCAGAGTGTTTTTGTCTACCTTTTCCGTTCCGAATGTCTCAATGCGTACCGACATCGGCTCCGCCAGACCAATGGCATAGCTGAGCTGAACTTCACATTGGTCGGCCAAATCCTGTGCCACGATATTCTTGGCGATGTAGCGCGCCATATATGCACCGCTGCGATCCACCTTGGTGGCATCCTTTCCGGAAAAGGCGCCGCCGCCGTGTCGGGCATAACCGCCGTAGGTATCGACGATCAGCTTGCGTCCGGTCAGACCGGAATCAGCCGCCGGGCCGCCGTACACAAACCGTCCGGTGGGATTGACATAGAACTGGGTGTTCTCATCCAGCAGCTCAGCGGGCAGCACGGCTTCCATCACATGACGGCGCACCTCGGCGCGTACCGCCTCCGTGGATACCTCCTCCTGATGCTGGGCAGATACCAGCACAGATGCAATACGGACAGGCCGATCTCCGTCATACTCCACCGTCACCTGCGATTTGCCATCCGGCAGCAGGAACGGCAATTCGCCGGTTCGGCGTACCGTTTCCAGCTGCTTGGACAGCTCATGCGCCAGCTCAATGGGCAGCGGCATCAGGGTCTTTGTCTGCTTGCAGGCATAGCCAAACATCATGCCCTGGTCACCTGCACCGGCATCCAGTTGCTCCGCCTCCCGGCTGCGGGTGATGCCCCGTGCAATGTCGGGAGATTGGTGATGCAGATCTACTGTAATGGCGCAGGTATCTGCATCAAAGCCGCGTCCCGGCTTCGTATAGCCGATCTCGGCAATGACCTGCTGCGCAACAGCACGATAGTTGACCTTGGCTTCGCTGGTAATCTCACCGAAAATGTGCATCTGGTTTTCGGCACAGGTCACCTCGCAGGCAACACGGGAATCGGGATCCTGCGCCAGCAGCTCGTCCAAAATCTTGTCCGCCACCTGATCGCAGACCTTGTCCGGATGGCCGCAGGTCACGGATTCCGATGTGAACAGCATTTTATCCACAGTATCGCCTCCTAATTAAGACTTCTTTGCCATCTTGCCGGTAAGCTGCGTACCCCTCTTATTGGGGAGGGAATTCCAAAGCTCATCAGCAACCGGAGCCCACTTCTCGGCAGCGGGTACGCAGCGATTACAGTAGTCGCAGGCTCGCTCCGGGCTTTGCAGATCGGTGGAATGTGCGCCGGATTCGTCCACCATCTGTGTCAGCCGACCGGGGTTATCCAGCACAGGACAGGGGCGCAGCATATTTTCATTGAACGGCTGATTGCGGCGATAGGCCATAAACAGCGGAGACTGATAGCATTCCAACAGCGTCTTTTCCTTGATGTTGGAATCAGAATAATGAATGAACGCGCAGGGCTCCATATCGCCGTTGGCGTTAATATGACAGTAGCCGCGTCCGCCGGCAATGCAGCCGCCCACAGCGTCGCCATCGTTCCAGAAGTCCATGGTGAACAGGGGCTTGGTCTTGCGGAACTTGTGGATCTGGTCATACATGAACTTGCGCTGTTCCGCCGTGGCGATCAGCTCAGGCACAGCCGCTGCGCCGATGGGCATATAGGTGAACAACCACGCAAATTTCGCACCCATGTCGATCATGGAGTCAAAGTATTCCTCGCTGCCGATGACCTCCACATTCTTGCTGGTGTAGCAGCAGGAGATGCCAAACAGGAGCTTCCGGGCCTTCAGACGCTTCATGGCCTCGATGACCTTCTGATAAGTACCACTGCCGCGGCGGAAGTCGGTTGCCTCCTCAAAGCCTTCAATACTGATGGCCGGGACGAAATTCTTGACCCGCAGCATCTCGTCGGCAAAGGCATCGTCGATCAGCGTACCGTTGGTGAACGCAAGGAACGCACAGTCGCTGTGCTTCTCGCAAAGGCGGATCAGATCAGCCTTGCGCACCAGCGGTTCGCCGCCGGAGTAGATGTAAACATAGGTCCCCAGCTCCTTGCCCTGCCGGATCACATCATCCAGCTGTTCAAAGGTCAGGTTCAGCTTATTGCCGTATTCCGCTGCCCAGCAACCGGTGCAGTGGAGGTTGCAGGCAGAGGTGGGGTCCATCAGGATCGCCCAGGGAATGTTGCACTGATACTTGTCTTGCAGCTTCATGGAAGCGGGCGTGCCGATCAGCGTGCCGTTGATCACAACGGTTTCCACCAGCTTTTTCCGCTGCTCGTCATCGATGTCGGTCCACAGGCTCTTGACCAGTCTGGACCAGTTGTTATTCGGGTCTGCCAGCGCAGCACGGACACCCTCGACCTGCGAGGTAACGGCCTGACCACTCTTGTCGTACTTTTCCAGCATATCCAGCAGCTTGGGGATATTGGTATCCGGATCCTTATCCAGATAGCCGTAAACTTGCTTCATGGCAAATCCTTTTAACACTTCAGAGGCATTCATAACAACAGTTCCTTTCTGTTTTGTATTGCTCTGGGATATTTTTAATCTTAACGAAATCTCCATGCAAAAACTATGGCGGAAAAAGTCGATTCTTCCGAATTTCAGAGGAACTTCATCAATACGCAAATTTGCGCATTTTTGGATTTGTGCGCAAAAAAGGCTGCCCCGTACAGGGCAGCCTTTGGAAGTATGTATCTCTTTTCTCACTCAATAGTCTGGACAGCTCCGGCCACAAAGGTATCAAAAAGACCCCCCAGCCGGTCTACGCTCTCATCAATATCATTCTCCATATGGTTCCAGAAAAACTGCATGACAAAGCCGCTGTAGGCATAGCGGCAGAAGGCTGCAATGCTGCGCAGACGATCATCCGAAGTCGGGTATCCTTCTGCCGCTTGCTGTACAACTTTCAGAAAAACATCATCGGTTAAGGAAAAGATATACCGCTCCAAATGGTCGCGGGAAAGACCATCAAACACATGATAAACTGTTTTCGGATGGGCTTTGCATTGATGCAGCACAGCTTTGGTGGTGCTTTTCCATTCAATAGGGGCATTGCTGGGGATAAATGTTTCTGCCCTTTCCCGAAACCATGCATCCAGCAAAGCGTAGATGTCTTGATAATGATAGTAGAATGTATTGGGGCTGATACCCGCTCGTTTAACTAACGCTGCTACGGTGATCTTGTCAAACGGAAGCTCCTCCAGCATTTCTTGAAATGTGGACATGATAAGTTTTTTTGTATATAAGGCCATGCTATCCCTCCTGTTTCGTATGGTCTTACATTGGAGTCATATATTCTGTTTATTTTACAACAAAAAATGCACCCCCGCAAGTAAACTATTTGTGACCAAGCGCTTTGACATATTTGATGGGAACATCCCATTTTTGCAAGTGGCACGGAAGAACAATTCTGCCTACTGCAATTTCCACCAGATCTTTTTTCATGCTATGAGCCAGCCGAATCGTTCCCACCGTGCCGCCTTTCTCGCGGCCATCATAGACGGCAATCACGCGGTCAGACCGCTCGACCATGTAGCGGTTTCGTTTGGCGTACACGCTGGGATGGTATTCCTCGGCGGCAACATATATTTCAGCGCAGAGGTCAATCAACGGTTTTGTCCGTTCTGATTTTTGCAGCGTATCCAGTCGCCTCCGATACGGAATAGCCGCAATCAATTTGAGCGCTGGATTTTTCGCAATTCTCTCTGCGACGATTCCCGCAAACAGCAAATCAGCGCCGTCGGCAAAGCCGGAGATAAAGCAAGAAAAACCGTCGCTGATCGCACGGTCAACTTCCTGCTCCAGTGACTTTTTTATATAGCCGATCTGTTCAGCCGAAATGTCCCGATGCCCAGTGACACAGCACGTTTTTCCTTGCATAGTTACGCCCTCCTTGCAGAAAGATAATTTTAATCTATTGTTTTTTCTATTGTAATAGATTTAATTCTTTACGTCAACAAAAACGCCCTTTTAACTCTATCGGTTTTGCCGCTCTCGTAAGGTACAATCTATTATGCTACGAGGAGGTGAGGCTGATGTATGAAGATTTTGTCCCGGAGCGGATCGCACAGCTGCGTACCAAGAAAGGCGTGTCGGCACGGGATATGTCGCTGTCGTTGGGGCAGGCAAACAACTATATCAACAATATCGAAAATAAGAAGTCGCTGCCAGCCATGCAGTCTTTCTTCTATATCTGTGAGTATTTAGGTGTTACGCCCAAAGAGTTTTTCGACGATGAAAACGCAGACCCCACGGCCTTGCGGGAGTTTATCCAAGAAGCCCAGCGTTTAGATGTAAAGTCGATGGAGTATATCCTCGGCATTATGAAAGAGCTGAATAGCAGAAAATGAGCGGACAACCGAAAGTGTGTTGCTCGCTCATTCTTTTTGCGACGAGGACGAAGGACGCGGGGCAAGAAAGCGGCAAGCAATGCAAAGCGGTACCCACTTTGCGAAAACAGGCGGATTCCGTTTACACGGAGCCCGCCTGTTTCATGCTTGTTGGGGCGCTGCCCCAATCCCCGCAGAACACAAAAACCGTGTTCTGGAACGATGGATAAATCCATCGGCTGCGCGATTTTTCAAATCGCTTGTGGGCGGGCAGCTCAGCGCTGCTCCGCCTCTTTTTCCCGTCGTTCATTCGCTTCCTCCTGCTCCTTATCCAACTCCAGAATACGGTCGATATTGGCTTTGGCCGTCAGCAGCTCTTTCATTTCCTCACGGGCTTTTCGGTAGTCGGCATAGGCGGCTTTCTTTTCCGCCAGCAGCTCGGCGTACTCGGTATTCAGCGCCTTGATGGTGGGCAGCTTCTTGAGGCCAAGCCCATCGAAATAGCTCTTTGCGGCCTTGTGGATCGTGATCTCGCTTTCATGCTCTGCAAGAAATTTCTTGGAGTACCCGGCCTTGCGATAGGCAACGTAGGTATCGCGGGT
>ERZ1026864.1107-NODE-1107-length-13954-cov-5.299158_pt1 | contig 13954 bp, 8 predicted proteins | sample MGYA00380162_ERZ1026864 | MGnify/ENA primary metagenome ERZ1026864 (study PRJEB33269, sample SAMEA4719798) | human gut metagenome | biome: human-associated habitat; feature: organic feature; material: feces | place: Cameroon | collected 2013-10 ... | reverse complement strand
AGTATATATGATTTGAATGCATATGAAGTGCTCCAGACAGAAGATTTATCTGATCTGAAGTCAAAGGGGACACTTCTGAAGCATAAGAAAAGCGGAGCGAGAGTGCTCCTTATGGAAAATGATGATGAGAACAAGGTGTTTACAATTGGATTCCGTACACCACCGTCAGACAGTACAGGAGTTCCACACATTATGGAACATTCTGTTCTGTGCGGATCGAAAGAATTCCCGGTGAAGGATCCGTTTGTTGAGCTTGTGAAAGGTTCTCTGAATACATTTTTGAATGCGATGACTTATCCGGACAAGACAGTATATCCGGTGGCAAGCTGCAATGACAAGGATTTTCAGAATCTGATGCATGTCTATATGGATGCAGTATTTTATCCAAATATTTATCAGAATGACAAGACATTCCGCCAGGAAGGTTGGAGTTATAAGCTGGATAATCCAGATGGAGAGTTGACAATCAGCGGTGTTGTATACAACGAGATGAAAGGAGCATTCTCTTCTCCGGAAGGCGTACTTGACCGCGTGGTTCTGAACTCTCTGTTCCCGGATAATACGTATTCCGTAGAGTCCGGTGGAGATCCGGAGGTAATTCCGGAACTTACTTATGAGCGATTTTTAGATTTCCATAGAAAGTATTATCATCCATCTAACAGCTATATTTATCTGTATGGTGATATGAATATGGAAGAGAAATTAAGATGGCTTGATGAGAAGTATTTGTCAGATTTTGAGAATGAACCGGTGGATTCAGAGATTCATCTGCAGAAGCCATTTACAGAGATGAAGGAAGTCGTTCAGGAGTATTCCATCGCAAGTGAAGAGAGTGAGGAGAATAACACTTATCTTTCTTATAATAAAGTGATCGGTACTACACTGGATGAGAAATTGTATCTGGCATTTGAGATTCTGGATTACGCACTTCTGTCCGCACCGGGCGCACCGCTGAAGAAAGCACTTCTCGATGCAGGGGTCGGCAAGGATATCTCAGGATCTTATGACAACGGAGTTTATCAGCCGATCTTCTCTGTGATTTCTAAGAATGCGAATGTAGAGCAGAAGGAAGAATTCGTTCGTGTAATTGAAGATACATTGAAAGATATTGTGAAAAATGGAATCAATAAGAAAGCACTTCGCGCAGGAATCAACTATCATGAATTCCGTTTCCGCGAGGCTGATTTCGGAAATTATCCGCGTGGACTGATGTATGGACTGCAGTTGTTTGACAGCTGGCTTTATGATGAGACAAAACCATTTATTCATATGCAGGCGATTCCGACATTTGAATTCTTGAAGGAACAGGTGGAGACAGGATACTTTGAAGAACTGATCCAGAAATATCTTCTTGATAACACACATGGTTCTATCGTGATCATTAAGCCGGAGCGTGGACGTACTGCAAGAATGGATAAGGAACTTGCAGATAAGCTTCAAGCATACAAAGCCAGTTTGTCAAAAGAAGAAATCGATGCACTTGTGAAAGCAACGAAAGAGTTGGAAGAATATCAGGAAGAAGAGTCGGCACCGGAAGATCTGGCGAAGATTCCTGTACTCGGACGCGAAGATATTTCCAGAGAGATTGCACCGATTTATAATAAAGAGCTTGAGACAAGCGGAGTGAAGCTGGTACACCATGAAGTTGAGACGAATGGAATTGGATACACAGCGCTTTTGTTTGACCTGTCCGGTATTCCGGAGGAGAAACTTCCATATATCAGCATTCTGCAGAGTGTGCTTGGAATTATTAATACAAAGAATTATGAATACAGTGAACTGTTTAATGAGATCAATGTACACACAGGAGGAATCGGAACTTCTCTGGAGCTTTACACAGACGTAACAAAGGTAAAGGAGAAAGAATTCCGTGCGACATTTGAAATCAAAGGTAAAGCACTGTATCCGAAGATGGATGTTCTGTTCTCTATGATGCGTGAGATTCTGATGGAATCTGATCTTGGGGATGAGAAGCGTCTGAAAGAAATCTTAGCAATGTTGAAATCCAGACTGCAGATGTCCTTCCTGTCATCCGGGCACACAACAGCAGCCCTTCGTTCTCTGTCTTATACTTCACCGATGGCGAAGTTCAAAGATGATACAGATGGAATCGGTTACTATGAGGTTGTAAAGGAACTGGAGGAAAACTTTGAGGAGAAGAAAGCAGAACTGATTGAAAACTTAAGACAGATTGCACAGCAGATTTTCCGCAAGGATAATCTGATCATCAGTTATACTTCATCAGCGGATGGTCTTGCACCGATGGAAGAAGCATTTGCAAAGATTGCAGACACACTTCATACAGAGGAAAAGGAAGCAGAGATACCGTGTGAAATTCATTGTGTGAAACGCAACGAGGGATTCAAGACATCTTCAAAAGTTCAGTATGTTGCAAGAACAGGTAACTTTATCGACCGTGGTGTTGAGTATACAGGAGCACTTCAGATTCTGAAAGTCATCTTGAGCTATGATTATCTGTGGCAGAATGTCCGTGTGAAGGGCGGAGCTTACGGATGCATGAGCAGCTTCAATCGTATTGGAGAGGGATATCTGGTATCTTACCGTGACCCGAATCTGGAGAAGACAATGGAAATCTACGAAGGAGTTGTGGATTATCTGAAGAACTTCAATGTAGATGACAGAGACATGAACAAGTTTATTATCGGAACGATCAGTAATATCGACCGTCCGATGAATCCGGCAGCAAAGGGAAGCAGATCAATGAATCTTTATATGAACCATGTATCTGCTGAGATGATCAGGGAAGAGAGAGATCAGATCCTTGATGCACAGCAGTCAGACATCCGTGCACTTGCCGATGTACTTCAAGCATTACTTGATGCACATGAACTTTGCGTGATCGGAAGTGAAGAGAAGATTGAGGAGCAGAAAGAGATGTTCCTTGAAATAAAGACACTTTAAGATGGGAAAAGAAAGGAAAAAGTATGCAGGATAATTTTAAATCAGGATTTGTCACACTGATCGGAAGACCAAATGTTGGAAAATCTACTTTGATGAATCGTCTGATCGGACAGAAGATTGCAATCACATCAAATAAACCACAGACAACAAGAAACCGTATCCAGACTGTTCTGACAACAGAGGAAGGTCAGATTGTGTTCGTAGATACACCGGGAATTCACAAAGCAAAGAATAAACTTGGTGAGTATATGGTGAATATTGCAGAACGTTCTTTGAATGAAGTGGATGTTGTACTTTGGCTTGTAGAGCCATCTACATTTATCGGTGCAGGTGAGAAGCATATTATTGAGCAGTTAAAGAAGGTAAAGACACCGGTTATTCTTGTTATCAATAAAGTTGATATGGTGAAGAAGGAAGAGGTTCTTATGTTTATTGATGCATATCGTAAGGAATGTGATTTTGCAGAAATCGTTCCGGTATCTGCAAGAAGAGGCGATAATACGGATGAGCTTGTAAATGTAATTATGAAATATCTTCCATACGGACCGCAGTTCTATGATGAAGATACAATCACAGACCAGCCGGAGCGCCAGATCGTGGCAGAGATTATCCGCGAGAAAGCATTGCACAGCTTGAATGAGGAGATCCCTCATGGAATCGCAGTAGCAATCGATCAGATGAAGATGAACCACAAAGTGTGTCATATTGATGCTACAATCATCTGCGAGAGAGATTCCCATAAAGGGATCATCATCGGAAAGCAGGGAAGTATGCTGAAAAAAATCGGAAGTACTGCAAGATTTGAGATCGAGCGTTTGCTGGATTGCAAAGTAAATTTGAAGCTGTGGGTGAAGGTTCAGAAGAACTGGAGAGACAGCGATTATATGATGAAAAATTTTGGATACAGGGAAGACGAGATGTAAGCCCTGAGATGCATTTGCGGTAAATTCTGAAGATATTCTAAAGAAAAAAGTGCTGTTCCTTAAAGAATGGCACTTTTTTCTTTAATAAATGCCAAAGCCTATTGTTATTATGAAAAAGTGGGATAAAATGATGTAAGTGTCAAAAGTATAAATTGCGTTTGTGCTCGCACAAATAAGCAATTTATACTTATTGACACGCCGAACACCGAAAACGAAATAAAATGGTGTGAACACGCCATTTTATGGGAGTTTGAGGTGTTCGAGGATTGCGGGAATTGCATAGCAATGGAGCAATCCGGTCACATCATAAAACGGGAAAGCAATGGAGCAATCTGGTTACATCATAAAATGGGAAAAGAATGGAGAAAACAAGAAGTGAGACAAAGGACAGGGGATTTGGACAGAAAGAGAATAATAGAAATCTTACTCCCGCCGGTAATTGTTTTTCTGGTGAATTCAGCTGTCTACTGGGGAGCACCGAGATTGACAGATACAAGTGAGTACCATAACCTGTCACTTGCATTAGATACAAAGATCCCATTGATCCCGGTATTTATTCTTGTTTATTTTGGATGTTACATTTTCTGGGTGATTAATTATCTGCTTGTATCATTGCGGGAGGAAGAGATAAAATACAGATTCTTTACGGCTGATTTGTATGCAAGAATCATTTGTTTTCTGTTTTTTGTGTTTTATCCGACAACAAATGTAAGACCAGAACTTGTAGGAAACGGAATTTTTGTTCAGGGCATGCGTTTTTTATATCAGATTGATAAACCGGTGAATTTATTTCCATCAATCCATTGTATGGCAAGCTGGTTCTGTTGTATTGGAATCAGGGGAGATAAAAAAGTACCGGGGTGGTATAAGATCGTATCTGTAATGATCGCAGTGTTGGTCTTTGTTTCTACGCTTGTAACAAAACAGCATGTAATTGTGGATGTGATCGGTGGAGTTGCGGTAGCGGAGCTGACCTGGTTTGTGAGCTGCCGGACAAACGGATGGAAAATTTACAGAAATCTGGTTCGTAAAGCAGGAGGAGAAAATGGAAAATAAAAAGAAAATGATATTTAATGTACTTTTTCTCTTTCTTGTCTTTGCGGCAACAATCTATGGAGTATTCCATGGGGAGGATTTAAGTGAGATTGCAGAAATTCTGAAAACAGTGAATTCATACTGGTTGCTTCCGGGTGTTGCCTGTGTGATTATCTTTATCTGGGGAGAGTCAATTATTATATTTTATATGATGCATACGCTTGGTATTCATCTAAAGAAATGGAAATGTTTCTTGTTTTCCTCTGTAGGATTCTTTTTCAGCTGTATCACACCATCCGCAACAGGAGGACAGCCGGCGCAGATTTATTATATGAAGAAAGAGAAAATTCCAATCCCGGTATCAACGCTTGTATTGATGATTGTCACGATTACCTATAAAATGGTTCTCGTTGTGATCGGTCTTGGACTTATGATCTTCGGCAGGGAATTCATCAGAACACATATGTATGATATCCGCCATATTTTTTATCTTGGAACAGGACTAAATGTATTTTGTGTGTCTTCTATGCTGCTCCTTGTATTTCATCCGGTGCTTGCGCGTTCTATTCTTGTAAAAGGGATGGAACTGCTGGAAAAAATGCATCTGATGCGATATAAAAGTACAAGAATTGAGAAACTGAATGCATCGATGGATCAGTATCATGCAACAGCGGTTTATCTGAAAGATCATATAATGGTACTGGTCAATGTATTTGCAATTACATTATTTCAGAGGTTCGCACTGTTTACAGCAACCTGGTTTGTATATAAGGCATTTGGACTGTCCGGAACGAATGCATTCGTGATCATTCTTCTGCAGTCTGTGATTTCGGTTTCTGTGGATATGCTGCCACTGCCAGGTGGTATGGGAATCAGTGAAAAACTGTTTTCGATGATTTTTGAACCAGTTTTTGGAAGTGCACTTTTGATTCCGGGAATGATCTTAAGCAGAGGACTTGGATATTATACAGAATTATTGATCAGTGCAATTTTCACGATCGTGGCGAATTTTACAATAGGAAGAAACTTAAGGAAGAAAGCATAAATAAATGGAGAGTTATTCTGATAAGAATAAAAATAAGGGGGAAATAAAATGTTAGGTGTTTATGATTACACAGTTATACTTACATATATCAGTCTGTGGATTTCGATTGGTGGGATGATGCTGTCATTGAATGGACATCTGGATCTTGCAGTATTGTGTCTTGCACTGTCTGGTCTGTGTGATATGTTTGATGGGAAGATTGCAAGAACAAAGAAGGATAGAACAGAAATAGAGAAACGTTTTGGAATCCAGATTGATTCCCTGTGCGACATTGTCTGTTTTGGAGTTGGACCGGTGATCATCTGTTATTGTATGGGAATGAATGGGATTGTCGGTGTTCTTATTCTTATGTTTTATGTGTTGGCAGGATTGATCCGTCTGGCATGGTTTAATGTAACAGAAGAGTGCAGGCAGGATGAGACAACAGAGAACAGAAAGTGTTATCAGGGATTGCCAATCACATCCATGTCGATCGCATTACCGATTCTTGTTGTGCTTCGCCCATTTTTGCACTGTGATTTCAGAATTGCACTGCATGCGATGGTTCTTCTTGTAGGACTTCTGTTTGTTATGGATTTCAAATTAAAAAAGCCGGGGAATAAGACACTTTCTGCATTAGTCGGAGTAGTAGCGGTTGCAGTAGTCTGGACATTGAGACGAAGATTCATGTAAGAGGAGAGATTATGATTTATGCAGACAGAAACGGAAACAGGATGGAGAAAACAACAGGACAGGACAGATTCCTGGAATATATCTATGGACATACACTGACAAGAATGATGCTGAAACCATTGCTTGGTTCCAGGGTATCCCGACTTGGCGGAAAAGTGCTGGACAGCAGAGTGTCCAGGCTGTTGATTCCATCGTTTGTCAGAAAGAATCAGATTGATCTGTCAATCTATGAAAAGAAACATTATTCTTCTTATAATGACTTTTTTACGCGTAAGATCTTAGCGGAGGAACGTCCGATTGACGGAAGAAAAGAAGTACTGATCAGTCCTTGTGACGGGAAAGTGACAGTTTGTCCGATTCAAAGGGATGGACTTTTTCTTATCAAACAGACACAGTATACAGTCCGTAGTCTTCTGAAGGATGAAAAGCTTGCGAAACGCTATGAAGGTGGAACAGCTTATATAATCCGTCTCACGGTAGATGACTACCACAGATATTGTTATGTGGCAGATGGTGTGAAATCTGCACAGCGAAAGATCAGAGGAGTCTTCCATACAGTAAATCCGGTGGCAAATGACTATGCTCCGATTTACAAGATGAATACAAGGGAATATTGTCTTGTACAGACAGAAGAACTGGGAACCGTTTTGCAGATGGAAGTCGGTGCTCTTATGGTTGGACGGATTAAGAATCATAAAAAGAAAGTATCTGTTGTACACCGGGGAGAAGAAAAAGGAATGTTCGAGTTTGGCGGGTCTACAGTCGTTCTTTTGACAGAGCCGGGAAAAGTGCAGACGGATGAAGATCTGGTGAGAAACAGTGCAACCGGTGCAGAGACATTGGTAAAGATGGGTGAGAAAATCGGAAGCAAAAAATAAAAGACTGGGAAGTTGTTGTGAACAGGTGAAATATACAATAACTTCCCAATCTTCTTTTTTTGTGATATTCTAGTATTGAACATTTACTTAAGGTAAGAAATATCGTTAAGGGGTAAGAAAATGAAATACGAGAAGATGAACAATCTCTTCCTGCGTCAGTCCTATCTGGATTCCTGGGAAGATTATGAAAGAAGTTTAAAGAAAAAAAGTTTCATTAAATGGGACTATATTATATTAACAGCATCAAATGAAGCACAGGCAATGGCTTATCGGAATCAGATTGAGAACCGTTTGGAAAAAGGTCTTCTTCCGGAGGAGACAACGTATGCGGTTCTTCCGGATCCGGAGGGAAAACGTGTGGGATCAGGAGGCGCTACATTTCAGGTGATGCGTTATATTGCAGACCAGGAACCGGAGAGAGAGAATCCTTTTAAGAATCGTAGAATTCTTGTGATTCATTCAGGTGGTGACAGTAAGAGAGTGCCGCAGTATTCTGCAATCGGCAAGCTTTTCTCACCGGTTCCAAGAGAATTGCCGGATGGAAGAAGTTCCACTTTATTTGATGAGTTTATTGTAGGAATGTCAGGAGTTCCATCCAGAATCCAGGAGGGAATGCTTGTTTTGTCAGGTGATGTATTGCTTCTGTTTAATCCACTTCAGATTGATGCGCAGTTTGACGGAGCAGCAGCAATTTCCATTAAAGAGCCGGTAGCTACAGGAAAGAATCATGGCGTATTTCTGAACGACGGACATGATTATGTAAAGTGTTTTCTTCATAAACAGACAGAAGAGCGTCTGCGAGAGATGGGAGCTGTTAATAATGCAGGAAATGTAGATCTTGATACAGGTGCGGTATTGTTTGGCAGCGCACTGTTGCAGGCACTGTTCCGTCTGATTTCAACAGGGGGCAAAGTAGACGAGAAGAAATTCAGGCAGTTTTGTAATGAAGAAGCAAGGATCAGCTTTTATGGGGATTTTTTATATCCGCTTGCAAATGATTCTACATTAGAAGATTTCTATAAAGAGGCAGCAGAAGGACAGCTCAATGAGGCACTGCATGAATGCAGGATACAGATCTGGAATGCGATCCATCATTTCTCAATGAAGCTGTTGTGTCTGTCACCGGCGGAATTTATTCATTTCGGGACAACAAGGGAATTGAGAAGTCTTGTAACAAAAGATGTGCAGGATTACGAGTTCCTGGATTGGAAGATGCAGGTGAATTCAGCGGTGCAAAAAGAAGGATTTGCAGCGCATAATGCTTATGTAGGAAGCCGTGCGAAGATAGGAAAAGAAGCATATCTGGAGAATTGTTATATTCTTGGTAATTCTGAGGTCGGCGACGGAACCGTTCTTTCCCATGTGCGCATTATGGACCGGAAGATTCCGGAACAGATTGTTATGCACGGAATTGAACTGACAGGTGGGAAAAAAGTAATTAGGATTTATGGTGTACCAGATAATCCGAAAGGAAAATATCCGGGAGAGGTTTCATTTCTCGGCACGACATTGAATCAGTTTATGGCTCAGAATAAAGTGACGAAAGAAGAACTCTGGAAAGGAGAAGAGACCTATCTGTGGTTTGCAGATCTTTATCCGGTGTGTGATGACTGGGAAGATGCACTTGATATGGCTGAAATCATTTACAAGATGGCACATGGTACTGCAACAAAAGAAGAGATTTCCAGATGGCGTGAAACTGAACGCATGAGCCTCTATTCCAGTTTTAATGCAGCAGATATTGAGGCATCCTGTGATCAGGAGAGGTTTCTTGAAAACCGTATTCTTGCAAGGTGTTTCATCAGAAAACTGGAGCAGGGAATGTATTATGCGGAGGCACTCAAGATATTTGGAAAGCGTGGAATATCGAAAGAAATCTTTAAGTTGCTGATGGAAGATGCGGCAGAAGCAGATTTCTCATTGAAGATTCGAATCTATCATGCAGTCTCCTGTTATATGAAAAAGACAAGAACGATTTATGATGATCTGCATTATGATGCACTTGAGAATGACTGTTTTGGAACAATCCAGGAGGCAATTTATGAAGAAGCAGAGAAGAAACTTCCGGATAGTGCAGGATATAGAATTGTAAAAGATCAGGTTGATATCGCCCTTCCGGTCCGTGTGAACTGGGGCGGAGGCTGGACAGATACACCACCACATTGTAATGAAAAGGGTGGAGTGGTTCTTAATGCTGCAATGAAATTAAGAGGAATCTATCCGGTACAGATCACGGTGAAGAGATTAGATGAGCTTCATGTGGAATTTGAAAGTAAGGATATCGGAGTCTATACAACTGTAGACAGTGCAGCTGAGATCCAGAATTGTCATAATCCATATGATTCATTTGCACTGCACAAAGCAGCTTTGATCGCCTGTGGAATTATCCCGGTCAAGGAAGAAGCAGATCTTCAGGAAATTTTAAAGCGGATGGGAGGAGGAATCTATCTTTCTACCCAGGTTTATGGAGTACCGAAAGGATCAGGGCTTGGAACAAGCAGTATCTTATCAGGAGCGTGCGTAAAGGGAATCTTTGAATTTCTTGGTCAGGAGCGTACAGATGCAGAGATCTATGATGTTGTCCTTGGTATGGAGCAGATCATGAGTACCGGAGGCGGATGGCAGGATCAGGTTGGCGGACTGACAGAAGGAATTAAACTGATCTCAACAAAACCGGGGATTGCCCAGAATCTTGTTGTAGAGAAGATAGAAATGCCGGAAGAGGGAAAGAAAGAACTGAAAGAACGTTTCGCATTGATTTATACTGGTCAGAGGCGTCTCGCAAGAAATCTGCTGCGTGATGTGGTTGGTGGCTATATCGGAAGCAGACCAGAATCATTGAAGGCATTAAAGGAGATGAAGGCGATCGCCGTGTTAATGCGTTTTGCACTGGAGCAGGGAGATATTGACGAATTTGCTGAGCTTTTAAACCAACATTGGAAATTATCCTGTATGTTGGATGCCGGTACAACCAATACCTGTATCGATCAGATCCTTCTTGTATGTGAAGACCTGATCGATGGGAAGTTTATATCAGGAGCCGGTGGAGGCGGATTCATTCAGGTGATTCTAAAGAAAGATGTGACAAAGGAGCAGCTGCATGAACGTCTGCATGGCGTGTTCCAGGACAGTGGCGTAGATGTATGGGATTGCGAATTACTTGTTTAACGTATAAGTAAGACAAGAAATGAAATTTGACAAAGAATTTCTACATGGTATAATGAGCGAAAAAGAAAGCAGTATATCAGTCAGGAGTAGATTTTTGAAGAGCAATAAGAAAACGAATAGAGAGAAGAACAGGAAATTGACGATGATCTCATTTTTGCCGGCAATCATTTGGCTGATCCTTCTTCTGGTTTTGTCAAGCCAGAATGGACCACAGACAGCGGCAACCAGTCTGCCGATGGCAGAATGGATCCAACAGCACTTTTTTCCACAGGACAGTGTGGATTATGTGCATATGTATCTGAGAAAATGGGCACACTTTATCGTTTATTTCATAGAATCAGGATTATTGGTTCTGGCAATGAAGAATGTGATGAAAGCCTGGAAAGCGGCGTGTGCGGTATTCGGACTTTGTACGATCCTGGCAATTGCAGATGAGGCACACAAGGTTCTGATCGTAGGAAGACACTGTCAGTGGGATGAAGCAGGAATCAATATTGTCGGTGTGATCATGGGAGTGTTGCTGACCTGGAGTATTCTATGGCTGATTCGTTGGGCAAGGGGAACACTTGAAGATTAGAAGGAATATTTTCGCAGAAAGCTTCATATAATGACATCAGGAAGACAAGCTGTGAAAGGGGAAATCGAAAGGTGGTTCTTGGATATATTGTCTGTTTTCTCGGTGGTCTGATTCTGGGCGTAGTCCTTATGTGTTTGCTTCAGATAAAGAGATGATTTGTGAGAGAGGTTGAGAGGCCTCTCTTTTTTGTATATCAGGAAAGTGTTTTCCTGATATACAAAAAATACTCCGTTTAGGATCTGCACAAATCCGAAAAAACACCCGTTGTTGTTTTACATAAACTTAACATTTGGTTGATTTCAGACTTTACATTTCTTACGTAACATATGTACTGTGCTTGAGGGAAGCATAAATGGCTGCAGAAAATAAAAAAAGAAAATGCAGTGGGATTAGAAATGTGTATGAAACGTAAAGGAGATAATTAACATGAAAATGAAAAAGTTTATCGCATTACTTACAGTAGCAGGTATGACAGCAACAATGGCAGTTGGATGTGGAAGTTCATCAAACGAAACTTCAGATAATGCAGCAGATACAAATACAGAGAGCAGTGACAGCTCATTAAGCGGAACAATCACAGCAGCCGGTTCTTCAGCATTGAAACCACTTGCTGATGACGCAGCAGATTCTTTCTTAAACGATCATCCGGATGTATCTATCACAATCGATGCAGGTGGTTCAGGAGAAGGTCTGAAACAGGTATCTGAAGGAACAGTAGATATCGGTAACTCTGATGTGGCAGCTGAGGATAAACTGGATGAGACAGCAGCAAAAGAGCTTGTAGATCATCAGGTCTGTGTTGTAACAATGGCACCAATCGTAAACAAAGATGTTGCAGAAGCAGGAGTTAAGAGCCTGACAAAAGAGCAGCTGATCTCCATCTTCACAGGAAAGACAACAAACTGGAAAGATGTTGGAGGACCGGATGAAGATATCGTTCTTGTAACACGTCCTGAGTCTTCAGGAACAAGAGCAACATTCCAGAAATATGCGTTGGATGGAAATGAAGAAGCTTCCAACACATCCATGGAAACAGATGATTCCGGAGTCCTTCTTACAAATGTAAAGAGCACAAACGGAGCAATCGGTTATGTAGCACTTTCTTATCTGACAGGAGATGCAGGTGTTGAGACAGTAGCAATCGATGATGTTGAGCCTACACTTGAGAATACTTACAGCGGAAAATACCCGGTATGGACATTCGAGCATATGTACACAAAGGGTGAACCAAATGAAGTGACAAAAGCATTCCTTGATTATATCACAGGTGATGAATATGGCGCTCAGATGGAGAAACTTGGTTATGGTGTTGCATCTAAGATGACTGTAACAGAGCACTAATAGCATAAAATTAAAAAGCTATGAAATGTACTGCATGTTCTTTGAAATTAGAGCAGCAGTACATTTCACTGATAAAAGGTGAAAATATGAAGAAACAAAACATGTTTACAAAAGAGTATGCATGGAGAGGACTGATGACAGCAGGCGGATTGCTTGTTATTGCCATCACAATCTGTATCGGAGCATTTCTTGTGTATAAGGGATCCGGTACATTTACGATATTTGGTCATTCCATATTTGAATTCTTAGGATCGACAGACTGGAACCCGGAAGATAATGCACAGGGTGGTGGAACTGTCGGAGCATTGATCTTTATCGTGGGTTCTCTATGTACATGTGGTCTGGCACTTCTGATTGCGACTCCGTTTGCAGTAGGTTCTGCAATTTTTATGATTGAGATTGCACCGAAATTCGGAGAAAAGTTTTACAGACCGATCGTTGAGATTTTTGCAGGAATTCCGTCTGTTGTATATGGATGGGTTGGACTTACAGTCCTGATTCCGGCAATTAAGAAAGTATTTCATTTACAGGTTGGACATTCTGTTCTGGCAGCAGGGATCGTTTTGGCACTGATGATCTTTCCGACCATCAGTAATGTGGCAGCGGATTCCATCCATTCTGTACCGAAGGACTACCGTATGGCAGCTTATGGATTGGGTTCTACAAGATGGCAGTCCATTTATAAAGTTGTCATTCCGGCAGCAGGTTCAGGAATTCTTTCAGGAATTATTCTCGGACTTGCGAGAGCATTCGGTGAGGCACTTGCGGTTGCAATGGTAATTGGACAGACAACAGCTCTTCCAAAGGGATTATTCTCCACAACAAAGAGTTTGACTACAGAAATCGCAGCACAGATGGGAAATGCAACGGAGGGCGGTGAGATGAAGACAGCACTCTGGACAATGGCATTGTTATTGTTCTTATTATCTCTGTTATTCATCCTGCTGATCCATTATTTCTCAAGACCGAAGAAAGACAAAGAGTAAGGGGGAGCAAATAGATGAATCGAGTACAACGTGCGCGTGGAATAAATCAAATAATGACCGGCGTGTTTTATCTGATCGCAGTGTTCTTCTTTACATTATTGATTGGATTTGCATCTTATGTAATTATCAAAGGATTTACAGGAGCAACACCGGAGATGTTTGCCTTTGCGAGAAAAGGAAGCATCGGAAACCAGTTGTTTAATACAATTTATCTGGTATTTATTTCGCTGTTATTCTCCATTCCGCTTGGAGTGACAGCCGGAATCTATCTGGCAATGTATGCGAAGAAAGGATTTCTTACAAAATTTCTGAGAATCTGTATTGAGACACTTTCTTCCCTTCCGTCCATTGTTGTCGGATTGTTTGGATATCTGGTATTTCTTGTATTTTTCGGACTTGGAAAGAGT
>ERZ1026864.1106-NODE-1106-length-13966-cov-10.729710_pt1 | contig 13966 bp, 15 predicted proteins | sample MGYA00380162_ERZ1026864 | MGnify/ENA primary metagenome ERZ1026864 (study PRJEB33269, sample SAMEA4719798) | human gut metagenome | biome: human-associated habitat; feature: organic feature; material: feces | place: Cameroon | collected 2013-10 ... | reverse complement strand
AGTAATTTCCACTTTGCTCCCCATGGAGTGGAAGTTACTTTTTCACTTCAGGCTTTGAAATTAATTCTGATACGTTTGTTGCTTTCCATAAAAGTGATGGTTATGATGGAAATGAAGAGCTGTTTCCTTTGGTTTTTGTTTTCCAGACAATGCATTTTACCAAAGTAACGGCTTTTTTTGCTTTACTTTTCAAGTGGAAGCAACACATGGTGCAAACAAAACAGCAATGCAGCTTTCAGTCGCAGTCACCGCATGACGGTGAATAATTCAGAATAAGTGTAAGAGTGGAACCAGAATGAGTAATACGACGTTGATTTCTGTTGCAGCCAATGCATTGTGGGCTAAGAAAAATGACAATAATGGAAGATTTCGTTGGATGCCTCTGCTGGCTCATCTGCAGGATACGATGAATGCTGCGGATTTTTTATGGAATCACTGGCTGACTGAAGGGCAGAGAGCGGGCGTTGCATCGCAGATTCAGGGCGGAGATGAGGAGACGGCTGAACGACTTATCAAATTTCTGGGTGGAATCCATGATATTGGAAAGGCAACGCCGGCATTTCAAACACAGAGGGGGTATTCCTCTTCAGAAGACCTTGATGAAGCTTTGCTGGAAAAATTGGAATTGGCTGGCTTTCGGGGAATCAGGGATTTTAATCTTATTCTTGGTAAATCAACCCATCATGCTTTGGCCGGTGCGGTCATTCTTCGGGAAATGGGTGCGAGAGATGATATAACGTCAATGATCGGCGGACACCATGGCAAAACTGTAGACTCAGTTGACGACTATGTTGATCAAAAGGCACATTCATCCAATTATTATCAGACTGAAGATGAACATTCTCCGGTGTATTCTTTATGGAAAAATGTGCAGTCCTATATCTGTTGTTGGGCTCTTAATGAAAGTGAACTTTATCAGATCAGTAATATTCCGGAATTGTCAAAACCAGTGCAGGTTCTGCTTACAGGGATCATGATAATGGCAGATTGGATTGCCAGTAATGAGCAGTATTTCCCATTAATTGATATCACGCAGGACAGAGTCGATGATGTGTCCAGCAGATATCGTACAGGGATAAAGAAATGGTTCAAGAATTTGCCTTTTAATGTTCTGGAACCGATATCTCCAGACACGCTGTATAAGAAACGCTTTGGATTCTTTCCAAGAGATTTTCAAAGAATTATTTTTGATACAGTTAGCCAGATCAAACATCCGGGAATTTTAATAATTGAAGCGCCCACGGGATGCGGAAAAACGGAGACTGCCCTTGTGGCGGCAGAGCAGCTGGCTGTTAAGTCGAAAAGAAGTGGATTGTTCTTTGGCCTTCCTACACAGGCAACCTCGAATGGGATATTTCCAAGGATAAATGATTGGCTGAAGAGTGCAGCAAAAGACTATGGTACGGCTTCACTTAGACTTCAACATGGAAAAGCAGCCTTAAATCCTATCATGAATGAATTGGCCAGTCATGTGGATGAGGATGAAAATGATGGAACTGTTTTTGTTAATCAGTGGTTTTCCGGACGGAAAACAGCATCTCTGGATGATTTTGTTGTGGGAACTGTGGATCAATTTCTCTTGCTTGCTTTAAAACAAAAACATCTTATGCTGCGACACCTGGGATTTGACAGAAAAGTGGTTGTAATCGATGAAGTGCATGCTTATGACGCTTATATGCAGCAATATCTGACGATGGCATTGCAGTGGATGGGAGCATATGGCGTGCCAGTTATTATGCTGTCTGCTACGCTGCCAGCTGAAAAGAGAGAGGAGTTCATTGTTTCCTATCTGAGGGGAAAAGGAATAAAAAAGAAAGAGATCATTCAGGAAAATGCGGATCTGCACACAGATCGTTACCCACTTATTACATACACAGAAGGAAATTGTGTTCTTCAGAATGGAGATTTTCCTGCGCAGGAGAGCAGGACAGTACAGATTAAGAAGCTTGAGGAAAATAAGCTTTATGACTTTGTATCTTCAATAATACAAAGCGGAGGAGTACTGGGAATTGTTGTCAATACGGTAGCTCGTTCTCAGGAGCTTGCGCAGAAATGCGCTGAGTTGATAGGAAAAGACAATGTTTTACTATTGCATTCAGGATTTATCGCGACAGACAGGGTACACAAAGAGGACAAGCTGCTGCATCTTATTGGAAAAGGCGGTGAAAGACCTAAGCGATTGATAGTTATTGGAACGCAAGTGATAGAGCAGTCTTTGGACATTGACTTTGACGTACTGGTTACAGATTTGTGTCCCATGGATCTTCTTATACAGCGAATTGGCAGACTGCAGCGGCATTCAATCGTTCGACCAAAGCAATTCCAACATCCGACAGTATATGTTCTGGGAGCAGAGAAAGCACTTTCATTTGAGGAAGGGACCAGTCACATCTATCAGGAATATATTCTTGCCAGAACGCAGTATTTCCTCCCAGGAGAGATTAGTGTACCTGAAAATGTTTCATCATTAGTGCAGGAAACTTATGATTTTAAAGGAAATGAGCCTTCCTTCGAGGGAAAAGAAAGGGAAATATACGAGAATTGGAAACAGAAGTTTCTGACCTTTAAAGAGAATAAAGAAGTGAAGGCAAAAATTTTTCGGATCGACGGACCGAAACAAGATATCAAGCCTGAAAGATATAATCTGATCGGTTGGCTGCAGACATCCAAGGAATCATCTTCAGATGAAGCAGCATATGCGCAGGTGAGAGATACCGAGGAAACAGTCGAAATTATTGCTGTGCGCAGATGTGGAAATGGTTATAGAATGTTTTCAGCTGAAGGTAAAGAATGTAAAGATATCTCTGAAGAAATTCATGATGCCAATATTGCAAAGAGTCTGGCACAGGAAACATTAAGACTTCCATTCTCAGTGGTCAGAAGAGTTGGAGCAGATAAATTTATCCTTTGGTTAGAGCAATACAACAAGAAATATCTTGCATCCTGGCAGGAACAGCCGTGGCTGAAAGGATCTTTGGGATTGATCTTTGATGAAAATGGTCGCTTTCAGGCAGATGATATTGATATCTGCTTGCAGTATGACGACCAAATTGGTCTTCGCACATGGAAAGAGGGGAGAAAATGAGCAGTTATAACTTGCTGGATGAAAAATGGATTCCGGTCATCGCAGACAATGGCAACCAGAAAGATGTATCCCTTTTACAGGTGTTTGCACATGCGCATGAATATAAACGTCTTGCAGGAGATATGGAGACACAGAATTTCGCCTTGCTTCGTTTTCTTTTATCCATTATACAGACAGTGTTCTCACGCTACGACTGCGAGGGAAATCCTATTGTCGAAGTTGATGATGAAATGCGTCAGACAGAGGTGGTTGATGAGGATGACCTTGATGATTATGAGGATGAAAAGGAAGACACTTGGGATAAACTATGGGAAGCAAAACAATTTCCGGGCATTGTAACTCAGTATCTGGAGAAATGGAGGGAACATTTTTATCTGTACGATGATAAATTCCCTTTTTATCAGATAACAGAGAATGAAATAAAGGCGGTTCTTCCAAATAAAAAGCCGACGTCCATAGCCGGAAAGAATTTTAATCGGCTTATTTCTGAAAGCGGTAATAAAACAGCTCTATTCTCCCCTGTTGGCGATGGAGCGGGAAAAGATCAAAAGAACCGCTTGTCATCCGCAGAATTAGCGAGATGGCTGATCATGCTTCAGGGATATATAGGACTTTCAGATAAGGTGAGCTTAACTGGAAAAGACCAGAAGCCATCCAAGGGCTGGTTGTTTGATATTGGTGGTTTGTTTTTGGAAGGATCATCGCTGTATGAAACGTTGATGATGAATTATATCCCGGTGCATTCATTTAGGGCTTATAATTCCAATCCCCAATCCCCGTGTTGGGAGAAGAGTGGAAAAGAAGTTATAAGTGCTCTGGTCAGAGGAGACCAGATTAATAATCTGGCAGGTCTCTATACAAATTGGAGTCGTGCAGTATATATCGATGGCAGTGAGGAAAACAAAATAACAAAGCAAATTGGAATTATTAAGCTCCCCGCTATTGAGCATCAGGATAATTTCCTTGAGCCGATGACTATTTGGCATTTCAATAAGTCAGGAGATTACAAGGATCACTATACGCCGCAAAAACATAAGCCGGATCAGGCGATGTGGAGAAATTTCGGATTGATTGTGTTAAAGACATTGCAAAAAGATGGTCAGCATCGACCGGAAATTCTTGAGCAAATGATTCGAAAAAAAGGGATAGTTGGAGAACGCCGGATTATTATTCATGCTGTAGGTATGCAGGATGACGGCAATGCTACCTCGTGGGTTCCTGTTGATGAAATATCTGATTCCCTTATTATTAACGATCTTGTAATCTCGGATGATAAAGATAGTGGTTGGATTGTCCGTATTAATGAAGCTGTACATGTGACAAAGGAAGTGGCAGATTGCTACAAACGGTTCATAACGGATATAGCCGTTATTCGTAGAATGGATCTGAAAAAGGAAGGCGGCCGTTTCACCGATTCAGGAAGGGAAGATTTCTATCAAAGAATGAACGCACCGTTTCGCGATTGGTTGGCAGGAATTCATTGGGATGATTCCAAAGACGGTAAGGTCCTGGAATGGTATAAGACATTGAAGGCGATTGCAAAAGACCAAGCGCAGCAAATAGTGCAGCAGGCATCAACACGAGATTATATAGGAATAGATAATAATGGGCACACTTTAAACATAGTGACGGCTTATCAGATGTTCTTAGGAAGGCTTAAACAAAAACTTGGATAGGGGGTGATCAATATGAGCGTGTTAGATCCAGAACAGAAATCGGTAGGGCAGGTAACTGCTGACATCATCCAGAAGATAGAAAGAGAAAAGGATCACAGGGCAGCAGTACTGGCTCGACTGCGAAGTTCGATCGGAAAGCCATTAGAAGAGGCTGGAGATGTGTGGCCGCTTCTTTTGGAGAATATGCCGAAGCAGTATCTTGGTCGTTACGGCGAGGAAACCCCGGAAGAACAGGCTGTGTATATGACATTGCAGATATACGCAATGTGTATGCAAGGGACATCTGGCACGGTGATATCTGATCCTTCTTTTAAGGGAACCATTGGTATGTCGCTTCGCAATGGGAGAGATCCAGATGATTCGCGGGCTCTTGACCGGAGATTTAATGCACTGATAACTGCAGATACATTTGCAGAGCTTGCACATCATCTTCGTCAGTTGATGAAAATAGTTAAAAGTAAGAAAGAAATGACAGTAAATTTCGGACGATTGGCGGACGATTTATATAGATACATTAATGGGAAACAGCACAGAGTGTGTTTTAGATGGGCACAGGATTATTATTCAATAACAGATAAGAACCAGACAGAAAATAAGAATGAGGAGGGAAGTTCAAATGAGTGATCAAAGAGTATACCTTGATATCCATGCAATTCAGACTGTACCGCCGTCTAATATCAATCGTGATGATTCGGGGAGTCCTAAGACTGCTCAATATGGTGGAGTCAGAAGGGCGAGGGTCAGCTCTCAAGCCTGGAAGCGTGCCATGCGGCGGTATTTTGCTGAGCACGGCGGTGAGAAACTGGGCGTGCGGACAAAGCATATCGTTGAATATGTAGCCGATCGGATTCAGATGCTGGATTCTTCTGTTGGTCATGATCAGGCAATGGAATTCGCAGAGAACATATTGAACACCGCAGGAATACCGACAGACAAGAAGACAAGGACAGCGAAAGCACTTTATTTTATGGGTAAGGAACAGGCCGAAGCAATTGCAAAAGCTGCCATTGCTAAGAAGACAGACAAAAAGGAACTCCAGGCACTTTTAAATGATGAACCGGACGTCGATATTGCTTTATTTGGCAGAATGCTCGCTGATGATGCTTCTTTAAACGAGGATGCTTCAGCACAGGTTGCTCATGCAATCTCTACACATGCAGTAGAGACAGAGTTTGACTATTATGCTGCTGTGGACGATTGCTCCCCTGAAGATCAGACGGGGGCTGGTATGTTGGGCACTATTGAATATAATTCGGAAACGCTCTATCGCTATGCGAATGTCGCTGTGCATGAACTTGCTCGTCAGCTTGGCAGTAAGGAACATGCAATCGCAGCAATAAAGCTGTTTGTCGAAGCGTTTGTAAAGTCTATGCCGACAGGAAAAATGAACACATTTGCCAACACAACCCTTCCGCAGGCGATCATGGTCAACATTCGAACAGATCGTCCCGTTAACCTGGTGAGTGCATATGAGAAACCGGTGAGATCTGGTAACGGGTATGTGGAGGAATCCGTAAAACGTCTGTTCAATGAACTGGAGAAGACGGAAAGGCTTGTTGATAAACCAGTATTTACGTTTTATATGACATTGACAGATGCCCCTGAAAATGCAGAGGGAAAAGAAGAGCAAAATCTTGCTGAGTTGCTCAATGATCTGGATCAGATTGAATCTCTGATTTAGAGCAGAAGGCGGTGGCTGGATGAAAACTATTTTATTAAAATTTGCGGGGCCCCTCCAATCGTGGGGCTCGTCATCTCATTTTGAGAGCCGCCATACGGATCCGCATCCTTCAAAAAGCGCTGTGATAGGTATGATTGCAGCGGCATTTGGATATCGAAGAGACTGTACTGATAAGATCACAGCGTTAAATAAACTTCATTTTGCTGTGCGGGCAGATCAGGTCGGAGACATCAAAGAGGATTATCAGACTGCACATAAATATAAATTCAATCCGGATAAGACACTCGAAAGGACATATGTTACGCACAGATATTACCTGGAAGACGCTGTTTTTGTGGCAGCAGTTGGTCATGAAGATGATGTATGGATGGATCGCATAGTTCAGGCGCTTCGACATCCATATTTTCAGCTTTATATGGGAAGGCGGTCATATCCAATTCCGGCTGATTGTATTTTAGGAACGGTACAGACAGATGTGTTATCAGCTCTGCAGCAGGAGCCTTGGCAGGCAGCAGCCTGGTACAGGAGATGTCATTCCGGACAATTGGATATCTATGCAGACGCCGATCTTTTGCAGCAAAGCAGTATTACTTACAGAAAAGATAATATTGTGTCGCTGTCTCTGCAGGAAGGACGTCAATATCAATTGCGGGAAGAGCGCAGCTTAAGAATAAGGGTTTCGGCTTCTGAAGATCGCGAAGCAAGATATCCGGAACATGATATATTCGCATGGGTAGGGGAGTGAAATGTATTTATCACGTGTTGAACTGGATGCCAGGAATCGCCAGAAAATTAAAGATCTGACCCACGTTGGTGCCTATCACAGTTGGGTGGAAGACAGCTTCCCGGAGGAAGAAAAAAGGGGAGAGAGAAGCCGTAAATTATGGCGCCTTGATACACTTCATGGAAAAACATATCTTCTCGTTTTGAGTGAGAGTAAGCCAGAATTGGAAAAATTGGAAAAATATGGCGTTCACGGAACAGCGCAGACGAAATCTTATGATTCTTTTTTGAGAAATATTCAGGCAGGAGAGCTTTACCGTTTTCGCGCAGTTTTAAATCCGGAACATTCTCAAACTATAGGCCTAAATGAGCGGGGCAGGGTATTTCCTGAAGTGACTGTCAACCAACAACTGGCTTATTTGGAAAGAAGAGCGGAGAAGAATGGCTTCGAGCTTTTGCCGGAAGAATACACAATAACAGACAGGCGTTATGTTGTACTGAAAAAAAGTGGTCAGAAACCTGTTCATCTTTGTCAGGCGGCATATGAAGGGGTTTTGCGTGTAAAAGACACAGAGGTGTTTCGCCATGCGCTAGTGGATGGTATTGGAAGAAAAAAAGCCTATGGATTTGGCATGATGACGGTGATTCCAATGGAATAAGGCAATATGGACAAGGCAACCAATAAAATTGCAATACAGGAACTTCCACAGATAAAGGACAGGGTCACTTTCATCTATGTGGAACATTCGAAAATCAACCGGGTGGATGGCGCAATCACTGTTTTGGACAGCAGAGGCACAGTAAGGATACCTGCCGCGATAATAGGAGTCCTCTTTCTTGGACCGGGAACTGACATCAGTCACAGGGCGGTGGAATTGCTGGGAGATACGGGGACCAGCATGGTCTGGGTAGGTGAACATGGTGTGCGACAATATGCGCATGGCAGATCGCTTGCCCGTACAACACGCTTTTTGGAAAAACAGGCTATGCTTGTAACGAATGCGAGGCAGCGTGTTGCAGTTGCCAGAAAAATGTATAAAATGCGCTTTCCGGACGAAGATGTTGATCATCTTACGATGCAGCAGCTGCGAGCACATGAGGGGGCCAGAGTTCGCCGCGTTTACAGGGAAATGGCAAGAAAATATGAAGTTCAATGGGACAGAAGAGAGTATGATCCGGATGACTATGAAGGAAGTGACCCTGTCAATCAGGCCTTGTCTGCTGCCAATGTTGCCCTTTATGGAGTGGTACATAGTGTTGTTTGTGCATTAGGGCTATGCCCTGGTCTTGGCTTTGTGCATACGGGGCATGATCTATCGTTTGTGTATGATGTGGCAGATTTGTACAAAGCGGAGTTAACTATACCAATTTCTTTTCACATAGCTTCAGAGCATTCTAAGGGAGATGAAATCGGACGCATTGCGAGACAGGAGGTGCGTGATGAGTTTGCAGACGGCAAACTCCTTGGGCGCATTGTTCGTGATCTTCAATACCTGTTGGATATCAATGAAGAAGACCAGATAACTTTGGAACCACTTAGTCTTTGGGATGACAAGAAGGGAACGGTTCCGTACGGAATCAATTACAGCGGTGACTGATTATGCCTTTTACTGTAATTACTCTTAAAAAGGTGCCCCTTTCCCTGAGAGGAGACCTTACAAAATGGATGCAGGAAATTGCAACCGGAGTATATGTTGGCAATTTCAGTACAAGAGTTCGTCAGTATCTTTGGAAGAGAGTGTGCGACAGTATCGGGGATGGCGAAGCGACTTTGAGTTTTGCATACCGAAATGAAATTGGCTATAGCTTTCAGACGTTAAATGCGGACAGAACCGTAATCGACTTTGATGGAATTCCTCTCGTTATGATATCGGCTGATGATCAGTCAGATAATGTAGAAAACCTTCATAAGGGATTCAGCCATGCTTACCAGATGCATAAGGGGAGAAAAGCTGCATTTCCTAAGAAGCAGGACGACATAAAATCGAATGATTCTGAGTCGACGAGGTCTGTAGGACATAACAGCGGAAATATTGAGCGTGCAGGATACATTGTCATCGACTTGGAGACTACCGGACTTCATTTTGATAATGATCAGATCATTGAAGTAGGGGCTGTCAGATGGGATGGAAAAGAGACTGCAGATTTCCATGAACTTATCAATATTCAACAGCCTCTCTCGGCGGTAATTAAGCAATTAACGGGCATTACTGATGAGATGCTGACATCAGGCAAAGAATTACCTGTAGTTTTACAAGAACTAACTACATTTATTGGAGAATATCCGATCGTCGGCTACAATGTGGGCTTTGACATTAAGTTCTTGAATGCATCCTTGAACAAATGCGGGATGAACATCATTGATAATGAGGTGGTAGATCTTCTGAAAATTGTAAAGAAAGAACAGATGTTTCAAGAAAATTACAAACTGGAAACGACGTTGAAGTCGTATGGGATCAATGAACCTGTGCCGCATAGAGCACTTGAGGATGCAAAGCTGGCTTTTCGTCTGTCGAGGAAAGTCAATGTTTTTCACAATATTGAAAAGCAAAAATGTTGATTTTAAGGGATCTTTTATCTGTGGTTCCCGCATAAGCGGGGGTGATCCTGCACTGAAAAATGCAAAGAGCCGGCTGGAAGCGTGGTTCCCGCATAAGCGGGGGTGATCCTCTGTTCCGAGACAGCAAGGCTGACGACGCTTGGTGGTTCCCGCATAAGCGGGGGTGATCCCAGCCCGATGCAGATGTTAAATGAATTTAACCGGTGGTTCCCGCATAAGCGGGGGTGATCCCGGTCAGGGAATTGACGTGGTTACTCCGGACAGGTGGTTCCCGCATAAGCGGGGGTGATCCCAGACGGAACAGCGACAGCAACGGTTTGCACAAGTGGTTCCCGCATAAGCGGGGGTGATCCTACGCAGGATCCTTTCGCCGCTGCCATGCACAGGTGGTTCCCGCATAAGCGGGGGTGATCCTTCCAGTTCGCCCAGTCAATAACGCCCATCTGCGTGGTTCCCGCATAAGCGGGGGTGATCCTGATGGTGGGTATAGCAAGATGATTGTTGCAGAGTGGTTCCCGCGTAAGCGGGGGTGATCCTCAAGATGAGTCAGGCTATTAAGATGGAAAATGAGTGGTTCCCGCGTAAGCGGGGGTGATCCTGGTCCGGATCATCTATGACAAGAGCATTGTCAGTGGTTCCCGCGTAAGCGGGGGTGATCCCTACGGCGGTGACTGGAAATGTACCGCACAGCTGTGGTTCCCGCGTAAGCGGGGGTGATCCTACAGCCGGTAAAGATACAGAGTCAGAGAAGAAGTGGTTCCCGCGTAAGCGGGGGTGATCCTATCAGGGCAGACAACACCGTCAAACTTTTTGGGTGGTTCCCGCGTAAGCGGGGGTGATCCCGGACGGAGGCGGATATGGGTCCATCCGTGTTTGTGGTTCCCGCGTAAGCGGGGGTGATCCTCGAAAGACCGAGCGCCGTCTGTGCATCCGTTAGTGGTTCCCGCGTAAGCGGGGGTGATCCTGCTCCCATTTGATCCTCCACATCACTTTTGTAAGTGGTTCCCGCGTAAGCGGGGGTGATCCTGGAGAAAAGTACAGCGATCCGACAGCAGATCAGTGATTCCCGCGTAAGCGGGGGCGATTGACGTGGAATTTTCCCATGAAGCAGATGATCGGCTGATTGCCGGAATCTTGAAGGCTTTGCCCCATGTTGGCTGAAGCTGTCGGGATCCAAAAGATCATTCTTGCTGTTGTTGACACGGATTTTCGCAAGGGTGCGGCTTCTTTGACACAACTGCTTGGAACGAAGTATGATCTCAGCCCTTTTGAGAAGGAACTTCTGTTTCTCTTTTGCAGCAGGCGGACGGACCGGATCAAAGAACTGATCTGGGAAGGCAACGGATTTTTTCTGTTATACAAAAGACTGGAGGATGGCACGTTTTCTTGACCAAGGACTCCGGAGAAAACTGCGTAGAACTGTATCTATGTAGCAAAACAAAGAACACGGTTGAAGGCGATGGAGAGGGTGAAAACCAGAATGTTCTTTGATTCCAACGGAAGAATCCGGAAAGATATAACAACTCATAATCTATGAAGTTAAGCAAAGAGGAATTACTGGACATATTAAAAGAGTGTTGCAATGATGTTTCGTTTGAATACAACGGAAAACCATGTGGGATAACTCCGCTTGTTGAGAATGGCATACCAACATATCACGTATGGTGCGGAGACGAACAGTTTGCATTTGCCAGTGCAGAGACAACCATGAAAACAAGGTTTTTCGATGGGGAGTGTCTGAACGATATCTGTGAGCAGCTTGAATTTGATGTTTGCTGAGAGGTGAAGTCCGTCCCCGTCCGCGAGGACGAGGTGGGTGTTCCCCGCGAATGCGGGATGATCCTGACATTGATGGTGGTAGCTACAATAGCTGTTATTCTTGGCGGGGGCTTTGTCGCCGCATGTTTGCAATTGTAGTTGTTGGTCTTATGATTCTGAATTAAGGAAATAATGACAAATGTATAGTAAATTGCTTATAACACATCCGTACTCCATGTATAATTAGCACATGGAGGTAAGAACTATGACACGGATCAATATTCGCGTGGACGACAAAGTAAAAGAAAAAGCAACGCAGGCGTGCAAGGAGCTTGGAATTCCTCTTGCTACGGCTATCAATATCTATCTTGTAAAGCTTGGCGACGAATGCCGGATTCCGTTTGAGGTTTCCAAAGATCCTTTTTACACGGAGAATAATTTGAAACATTTACGACGCGGAGTTGCCGCCTTGAATGCGGGCAAAGGCGTTGAGCACGAGTGTATCAAGGTAGACTGATACACAAAGTATGGTTTGATGAGGCGTGGGAGAGTAGTCGCAACCACCAGTTCAACTGGTGCTTTACACTGGGACCTGATAAAGGCCGATTACTGCTTCCGCCCATAGGCGGGATGTTGCAAGCGTGTTACTGGTCCATTACAAAGTGGTACTATCCTCTTGATTCGTCACTCTGCTCTTCAATGTACTTCTTTATCGCAGATTCTGTGACATTATCAATGGTCTTTTTCCCTTCAGATATCCCATGAAATTTGATATGCTCAACTTCGGCGGCATTGAAACACTTAAGTGCACATGATCCACACATACCGCTCCTGATATTATTTCAACGCCTTTATACTTGCACAATTCTTGTATAATCTCACGCACGTCTTCTCTCATCTGGCCATACAGAACCTTTTTCCGATATGCACGAGAAGCTAACAGAGAAAGATGAAAAGATACTTGCGAGAGCAATAAAAACATGGAATAATAAAAAGCGAGCATAGTTTAAGCTTGGGAAAACGGCCGGAAACGGCATTTTACCGGTCCAAATCCGGTTGCACATGTGAAGCTGATGGAGAGATCCGTCAGCTTTTTTGTTGGAGAAAAAAGATGTTAGAAAGCACATAGCCGCAGTTCAGAGCCGCTATTTGAGAGCCGAACAAAGGGAAGAGTATACGTTCGCATAGGCGGCGGAGAGTTGAAACAGATCATTTATTTTGATACCGAAGAAAAAAGAAAGAAAACAATTGATCTGGATCATCGGCACAAGGGATTGTCAGAGCATGTGCATCACGGGTATTACCATGATGAATACGAACAATCCAAGAAAAAGGCAACAAAACCAGATACAAAAGAAACAAAGATGATTGAAAGAGTTACGAGGATATGGAATAATTACCTTCGTAGAAGCAACAGTAATGGTGCAAGCAGGGGAGCACATACCTCAGGGTAAGATTCTCGTTCAAATCAAGATGCTGATGCTTTAAGTCCAGTGGAGAAATCCGCTGGATTTTTTGTTGGAGAAAAAAGATGTTAGAAAGCACATTTTTACACACATTCAGACAGGCGGGAGCGGCAAGAATTACGGAAAACCACATCCTGTTCCGGAAGCCGCTGCAGATCTACAACATGCATTCGGACGAAACGGTATATTTCAAGTCCAATGAAGAAACGTACCGTTACAGAATTGAAACCGGAGAGACGGTTGGTGAGATTATAAAGAACGCAAAACTGCGGAAATTCTGGTAGTATACGATAAATGATGGACGTGGTTCTGATTCAGAGAGCTAGCCAAGGGGAATCAGTCATGTCGATGGATCATGAAATGACTGCACAATGACCTCGTGAAGAATTACAGAAATGATAAAATAGGGAGCAGAAAAGAAAAAACGACTGACAGGAAAACTGCTGAGTCAAAATGGATCCAGGAGTTATAAAAATCAGGCTGTCCGTCACAGTATGGATAGTTCCAAAAGTGGGGGACAAATCTTGATTTGTCACGGCATTCAGGCAGCTGTATAAGGAGATATAGAATGATACGTGAATATGATCATGTACGGATAAAAAAGAACGGAATGACCGGGCAGGTGGTAGACATACGTAATACGGACAAAACGTATTATCTGGTTGAAACTTGCACAAAAAAGAAAAACGGCGATAATGCGTGGAATTTGTATGATTGCGCGGAGGACGAAGTAGAGACAATAAATGCATAATACCTATTCTGGATGAAGACTTCAGATTAATGTGCTCTACAAGGGGAGACAGTGGAAATTGATTGAAGATGGTGTATGAACTAATGAAGCTTCCTTTCATTGCCTGCATCATAGCACTTATGAAGAAGATAGAAAATATCCCTGCGGGATACTCACATCTGGAACCCATCTGGAAGCCTCCGGCTCCGATATCATAACTTGTATGATCTGCGGCCATTGTGATAGAATCTTCATTAATTATGGGGTGTCTTGGGTACAGGAGCAGC
>ERZ1026864.1092-NODE-1092-length-14093-cov-7.994016_pt1 | contig 14093 bp, 12 predicted proteins | sample MGYA00380162_ERZ1026864 | MGnify/ENA primary metagenome ERZ1026864 (study PRJEB33269, sample SAMEA4719798) | human gut metagenome | biome: human-associated habitat; feature: organic feature; material: feces | place: Cameroon | collected 2013-10 ... | reverse complement strand
CGACGGACATCACGAGGTTGTCGAGCAGAACATCGTTACGGAAATCCTTCGGGAAGAGCGGTCTCATCGGACGATCGATGACACGGGAGGTGAGGATCGCATTATCGCTTGCTCTGCCCTCTCTCTTCTTAAATCCACCTGGGAACTGTCCTACGGCATACATCTTCTCCTCATACTCCACCTGGAGCGGGAAGAAATCGATACCGTCACGTGGCTGTGCCGATGCGGTACAGGTGGACAGAACGGTCGTATCGCCATAGTGCATCAGTGCTGCACCGTTTGCCTGGGCACATACACGGCCGATATCGACGGTCAGTGTTCTGCCGGCGAGTTCCATTGAATAACTCTTGTACATTCGTACCTCCTTTTATATAGACAGGGAGGTCCAAAAACACTGATCAGGCTCCCTCTTCGTGCGGAACGGGTTCCTGCAGAAAACCGGGCCTCATCAGTGGTCTCGGATACTTCCCTGTCGATGATTTCGATAAATCCATGTGCACGATCGCAGAAAGGCACATAGTCCATATGATTATAGTATAAAAAAAGGACGGAGAAAAGTATCTCCGCCCTTTTTCTTTATAAGTTTACGATTACTTTCTGATGCCGAGCTTCTCGATGAGGGATCTGTAGCTGTCCAGATCGTTCTTCTGAAGGTAAGCAAGAAGGCCTCTTCTCTGACCAACCATCATGAGAAGACCACGTCTTGAGTGGTGATCCTTCGGGTTCTTCTTAAGGTGCTCAGTGAGCTCGTTGATACGTGCAGTCAGAATCGCGATCTGAACCTCTGGTGAACCTGTGTCACCAGCCTTACGGCCGTACTGCTCGATGATCGCTGTCTTCTTCTCCTTGGAAATCATGGTAAATCCTCCTGATTTTAAACTATGTCACACATGGTGACGACTTACGTTAACAGAGCTGCCGGATGGAGTTCCGCGCAACCATGCCAACGCGCATACGAATGTACTCTAACAGAAGTCCCCCGGCTTGTCAATCGCTTATTGGCCGGAACAGGGCACTTTTTCGGGATATTTGTAGTAACCGTTCAGCCGGGAGTGAAGAAGCCATCCCTGCTGAACGGTTACGGATATTTCAGCGTGTTCGGACCGAACATCCTCTTTTGGTCCCGGGCTCAGATGCTTCCGAGCTCCATCGGCCAGGCGGCTGTGGCGGCGACATCCTTCTCAAGCTGTGCCTTCAGCTCGTCGATCGAAGCGAACTTATGCTGGTCGCGGAGCCGCTTTATAAACTCGACGCGGATCTTCTTTCCATAGAGGTCTCCGTGGTAATCGAGGACATAGGTCTCGATGGAGGTCGGATTATCGTCGGCGATGGTCGGATTATTCCCGACGTTCGTCATGCCACGATACAGCTGCTGTCCGATCAGGATGCGGGTGATGTAGACGCCCGGCTTCGGATTCAGCTTTCCTTCCTTCGGGAGGATGTTTGCGGTCGGGAAGCCGATCGACGCGCCGATCTCCTTTCCGCGCATCACGGTGCCGCTCAGCGCCACATGACGGCCGAGCAGTTCGGCGGCCTTTTCAACATTGCCCTTCTCGATCTCCTCGCGGATGAAGGTGCTGGAGATCTCGCGTTCCTTTCCGTTTTCGTCGAGGACTTCCTTTTTCCGGATCACATGGACCTCGTAGCCGTACTTCGGAGCGCGTGCTTCGAGGAGCGCGTCATTTCCCTGCGCCTTATACCCGAAGGTACAGTCCGTGCCCACGACGATATCCGACGCGTGCATGCCTTCGACCAGGACGGTGCGCAGAAAATCCTCCGCAGAGACGCCCATGGTCTCCCGGTTCACCGGGTAGGAAAAGACATAGTCGAAGCCGAGGTTCCGAAGGCGTGTCAGATGCTCGTCGCTGCTCGAAATCGTGTCCTGACGGACGCCGGTGAGGACGACCTTCGGATTTGCGCTGAAGGTCAGGAGCGCCGTCTTCCGATGCTTCTCCTTCGCGATGCGGAACATGTTCTCGAAGATGAGCTGGTGCCCGAGGTGGCTGCCGTCGAACTTTCCGAAGGAAATGACGGCCGGCTCCGGTACATAGATCGGTGGCTTCACGATACGGATCAGCTCGCCCCGCGCCTCATACCCGGCGATCTCCTCGACGGTCCGGCTGTCGGCGATCTGAAACTTTCCGACACGCGTACGCTTCAGCGCAGACATCGCGGCACCGCAGCCGAGCTTCTCTCCGATATCCTTGATCAGTGTACGGATATAGGTGCCCTTCGAGCAGGTGACGGTCATCCGTACGTATGGCAGCGCAATGCTGTCGACCGTGATGTCGTGGATGGTGATGCGGTTCGGCTTCCGCTCGATGACCTTTCCCTGGCGGGCGAGGTCGTAGAGCTTCTGTCCGTTTACCTTTTTCGCACTGTACATCGGTGGAATCTGGTCATAAGAGCCAATGAAGCTCTGCGCAGCTGCGCGGAGCTCCTCTTCGCTGACCGTGACCGGATGCTCGCTGAGGATCGTTCCGGTCGTGTCCTCGGTATCGGTCGTGATGCCGAGCTTCATCTCTGCTTCATAGACCTTTTCCGTCGCTTCGATCGAGGAAACCAGCTTCGTCGCGGCGCCGGCACAGATCACCAGTACACCCTCGGCCATCGGGTCGAGGGTTCCGGTATGTCCTATTTTCTTTTCATGAAGGATGGCACGAAGCTTCTTCGTGACGTCGAAGCTCGTCCAGCCCTTCTCCTTATAAACATTGATAATTCCGTCCATAGTTTCCTTACAGCCGATTGGATACGAAATCCGGTGCATCCATCTGCTTCGAAAGCTCCTTCGTGATGTTGTTCATCACATCATGGTAGGAGCCCTGAAGTGTACAGCCGGCGGCCATCTTGTGACCACCACCACCGAAGGTCATCGCCACCTTCGCTACATCGAGCTGGTTATTATTGCTCCGAAGACTGACCTTGAAGTTCTGATCGCTCATCTCATACATGAAAATCGCACAGTCGATGCCTCTCGTCTCCCGCATGGTGCTGACGATACTGTCCACATCCCGGGAGGTGACCTGATAGAACTTCATATCCTTGCAGGTCAGCCAGCCGGCGAGACAGCGATGGTCCATCAGCATCAGGCTTTCCATCAGCACACGACCGAGCACCTGCTGCTGCGCATAGGTCTTCGTATAGTAGCTGTCGTCGATGATACGCCCGAAATCGATGCCCTTCGTCATCAGGAAGCCGGCGATCTCCATCGTATGCTGTGAAGTGCAGCTGTACTTGAAGATACCGGTGTCATGCGCGATGCCGAGATAGAGACACTCGGCTACCTTTGCATCGATGTAGCTCGTATCCATCAGATCGTAGACGACCTCGGAGGCACTCGACGCATCCGGACGAATGGAACCATGCGGAAACTGCTGCGGGCCCGGAACGTGATGATCCGCCACAAACAGCTCCTTCGCATTCTCAGCGAGGCTTCGGAAATCGCCGACACGATCATAACCGTTACAGTCACAGATAATACAGAGATCATACTTCCGATCGGAAGGTGTATGCACGATGGTATCCATGCCCGGAAGGAAATTATACTTTTCGTTTGCAATCTGCAGGTAAACATTCACCTTCTTATCGGGATACTGATTCAGAATATAATGCTTCGTGCCCAGGGTTGAGCCGAGACAGTCGCCGTCCGGGTTCGTATGGCCCAGGATGCAGATACTGTCTGCCTTATTAATCATCTGCTGAAATTCATTCATCGATCGTACCTTCTCCATATTTCAAGATATCAAGCGGAATTATTCTTCGTCTGACAGCTCTTCCGAAGACGCTTCGGCATCCTCTGCGGCTACCGGAGTGTCCGCCTCCGGACTGCGCTTCGCTGCATCCTCTTCGTTCACCTTACGGATCAGCTCGTCCATATGCGCACCATACATGATGGAGTGATCGGCGACGAACTGAAGCTCCGGCGTGTGCCGAAGGTTTACGGTCTGCGCGAGCTCGCGGCGAAGGAAACCACTGGCGGCCTTCAGGCCCTCCATGGTCTTCGCCAGCGATTCCTCGCTGCCGAGCACGGAGATATATACCTTACAGTACTGGAGGTCCGGTGTGACCTCGGCGCCGGTAACCGACGTCATCGGGGACACACGCGGATCCTTCAGGTCACGGATCGCTACGGAAAGCTCACGCATGACCTCTGCGTTAATTCTTGTATTTTTTACAGAACCTTTTTTCAACGCTTAACCTCTTCCATTACATATGCTTCAACATAATCCTCAAGCTCGATCTCATTGAAGCCCTCGAATACAAGACCACACTCGTAGCCGGCCTTGACTTCCTTTACATCATCCTTGAAACGCTTAACCGATGCGATTGCGCCCTCCCAGATCTTATCCTGCTTCGGGCCACGGAAGATACGTGCCTTGGCGCCTCTCTGTACGAGACCGTCCTTGACCATACATCCTGCGATGTTGCCGACACCGGATGCCTTGAAGATCTGACGGATCTCGGCGTGACCGATCACCTTCTCCTCGAAGACAGGGGCAAGCATGCCCTTCATCGCATTCTCGATATCCTCGGTCGCCTTGTAGATGATGTCATAGAGACGTACATCGACATGCTCACGCTCCGCGATCTCACGTGCGGTCGCATCCGGCTTGACATCGAAACCGATGACGATGGCATTCGACGCACTTGCGAGTACGACATCGGACTCGTTGATCGCACCAACACCGGAGTGGATAACCTTTACGGCTACCTCCTCGTTCCGGATCTTCTCAAGCGCATCCTTGACGGCCTCTACAGAACCCTGAACATCGGCCTTGACCACGAGCGGAAGCTCCTTGATCTCGCCGGCCTTGATCTGATCGAAGAGTGCATCGAGGGATACCTTCTTCTTGGACTCCTCGACCATCTTCTGCTTGCTCTCGGTGACGAAAGCGGCAGCATAGGCCTTGGCCTCCTTCTCGCTGTCCTTCACCTGGAAGATCTCACCCGCATTTGGAACGGAGCTGAGACCCAGGATCTCACACGGCTGTGACGGTACGGCCTTCTTGATGCGCTTACCCTTATCGTCCGTCATCGCACGAACCTTACCATAGGCTGAGCCGACGGCTACGACATCACCCTGGTGAAGCGTACCCTTCTGGACGAGGAGACGTGCAACCGGACCCTTGCCGCGGTCGAGCTCTGCCTCGATGACAACGCCATACGCTGCACGGTTCGGGTTCGCCTTCAGCTCCATCACATCGGCCTGAAGAACGACATTCTCAAGCAGGTCATCGATGCCCATACCGGTCTTCGCAGATACCGGAACGCAGATGACGTCTCCGCCATACTCCTCCGGGATGAGGTCATACTTCATCAGCTCCTGCTTTACCTTATCCGGGTTTGCTGTCGGCTTATCCATCTTATTGATGGCGACGATGATCGGCGTGTTTGCAGCCTTCGCGTGGTTGATCGCCTCGACGGTCTGCGGCATGACACCATCATCGGATGCAACAACGAGTACCGCGATATCGGTCGACTGTGCACCACGCATACGCATCGCGGTGAAGGCTTCGTGTCCCGGTGTATCGAGGAAGGTGATGACTCTGTCTTCGTCATTTACATTGACCTTTACCTGGTAAGCACCGATGGACTGAGTGATGCCACCGGCCTCGCGTGAGGTCACATTCGTATTACGGATGGCATCGAGGATGGAGGTCTTACCATGATCGACGTGACCCATAACGCAGACAACAGGTGGTCTGGTCACCATCTCGTCATCGGAATCCTCGACGTCATCCTTTACGAGCTCGGCGATCACATCGACCTTCTCCTCCTTCTCGCAGAGGATCTCATAATCAACAGCGATGTTCTCTGCATCCTCGTAGGAGATCTCTGTGTTCAGGGTAACCATCTTGCCCTGCATGAAGAGCTTCTTGATGATTTCAGCGGCCTTGATGCGCATCTTGTCCGCCAGATCCTTGATGGTGATCACTTCAGGAATCGTGATGGACTTGATCTCCTCCTCTACCGGCTTGACAACCTCCGGCTTGATGAACGCGCCCTTGCCGGTCTTCTTCTTGTAGGAAACCTCATCGGCTCTCTCGTAGGACTGCTCTGCAGTATACTTGTTCTGCTTACGGTTGTTCCGGTTACGCTTTGCTGCCTCTGCCTTCTCGTTATCGAAATTCTTGTTTCCGAAGGCCTTTCCGGCTACCGGCTTATGCGCTACGCGGTTCTGTGTCGGCTTCGAAGCGACATCGACGGCTGGTGCAGCACCTGCGCCTGCCGGACGTCTCGTGCCGAAACCGGTACCTGCCGGACGCTGACCCGGTCTCTGCTGACCATTGCGGTCGCCGAATGGACGGCTGCCCTGCGGACGATCCCCGCTTCTCTGACCGTTGCGATCCCCGAACGGTCTCTGCTGACCATTGCGGTCACCGAAGGAACGGCCACCCTGTGGACGATCCCCGCTTCTCTGACCGTTACGATCACCGAAGGCGCGTGTTCCCTGCGGACGATCGCCGAAGCTGCGGCCACCCTGTGGACGCTCTGCCGGACGTGCCGTACGCTCTGCGGCCGGCTTCGCCTGCTCTTCCTTCGCATGCTCTGCGAGGGCCTTTGCGGCAGAGGCAGCCTTCGCAGCTTCTTCTGCGGCCTTCCGTGCTGCTTCTTCCTCTGCGGCCTTGCGTGCAGCCTCTGCTCTTGCCTCCTCGGCCTCCTGACGCTTCTGGATCTCATTGAGCTCCTTCAGCGGCGTCACACGTGCGGTTCCAGGTGGCAGCGGACGACCATTCGGGCTGGTCTTACGTGCCGGCTTCTCTGCCTCCTGCGGCTTCCGTGCGCCCTGAGATGCGTTTGAACCGAACTTCGAGCCCAGCGGGCGATTTTTATGATTTGCGGAATTCTGCGAATGGAAAACAACAGCAAGCTTCTTTTTCTTAGGCGCATCTCCTGCCTTCGACTTATCCTTACTTCCTTCCCTGCTGTTCATTCCCAAATCTTTCTGGTTATCATCTGACATTCACATTACCTCCGTCAATATATTTGATCATCGCCTGGGCGAAGCCCTGATCTTCAATGCTTATGGACGATCGTTCGGATCGTCCCAGCTGGTGCCCCAGCGTTTCCTTGGTTCCCAGTTCCTGATATGGCACACTGCGATAGGTGGTCATATTTCTAAACTTCTTTTTCGTATTATCGGATGCATCCTCCGGGATGATCACGAGAAATGATTTGCCACTCTTGATGGACTTTTCCACGGCGAACTCACCGCTTTTACATTTCCCGGCCCGCTGACACAATCCGAGCAATCCATAGATTTTATCTGTCAAGCTGCTCCAGTTCCTCTCTCAGTGTATCCAGGGTCTCCTTCGTGATCGCTTCCTTAAACGAACGCTCCAGAGCCTTCCGCCGGAATGCCTTCTCGAGGCACTCCGGATTCTTACAGATGTATGCGCCACGACCATTCTTCCGGCCGCTCGGATCGATCGAGAAGCTGCCCTCCGGCTCATGTACGATCCGGATCAGCTCCTTCTTCTCTTTCTTTTCTCCACAACCGATGCAGGTTCTCTCAGGTACCTTCTTCATTTCAGTTACTCGTTCTCTTCCTCCGAAGCCGTCTCGTCGTATGCGGTATCATCCTCATACTCGTCCTCGGCGCCCTCACTCTGGTAGTCGATACCCATCTCGTCGAAGATGCCCTGCTCCTGTGCCTGGGACTCGGACTTGATATCGATCTTATAGCCGGTCAGCTTCGCACTGAGACGTGCGTTCTGACCTTCCTTACCGATGGCCAGGCTCAGCTGATTATCCGGTACGATGACCATCGCCTCGTTGTTATCCTGATCGGCGATGACTGCGATGACCTTCGCCGGTGACAGTGCGTTCTCGATCAGGTATGCCGGGTTCTCATCATAGTTGATGATATCGATCTTCTCACCGTGAAGCTCATCGACGATGGCGTTTACACGGGAGCCGTTCAGACCGACGCATGCGCCTACCGGATCGACGTCCGGATCGTGTGACATGACGGCCATCTTCGTTCTGGAGCCGGCCTCACGTGCGATCGCCTTGATCTCGACGGTACCGTCACGAACCTCAGCGACCTCATCCTCGAAGAGACGCTTTACAAGCTCCGGATGGGTTCTCGAGATCATGACACGCGGACCACGTGGCATATCTCTGACTTCAACGACATATACCTTGATACGCTCGTTGGTCACGAGGGTCTCTCCCTTGATCTGCTCGTTCTCTGCGAGGTAACCGTCGACCTTGCCGAGATTTACGATGACAGAACGTCCGGTATCGCGCTCGACGGTACCGGTCACGACCTCCTTCTCCATGGAGTAGTACTCCTTATAGAGAACCTTGCGCTCCTCTTCACGGATCTTCTGTACGATCACGCCCTTTGCGTTCTGGGTCGCGATACGTCCGAAGCTCTTGGAATCCACCTTCACCGGAACGATGGAGCCCAGTGTGTAGGCAGGATTGATCAGTCTGGCATCGGCGAGCGAAATCTCTGTGTTCTTATCGAAGACTTCCTCTACGACGGTCTTATCCGCGATGACGGAATAATCACAGGTGTCCGGATTTACGCTGACACGCACATTGTCGGCAGAGCCGAAATGGTTCTTGCATGCAGTCTGGAGTGACAGCTCGATCGCCTCGATGAGAGACTGCTTCGAGATTCCTTTCTCCTTTTCCAGTAAGTCGAGTGCTTCGCTGAGTTCAGTGTTCATTAGTTTTTACCCCTCCCGGTAAGTGTATCTTCATTTGTATCTTCATGGCTGTCTTCGGAATCCGCATCGGTGGTCTCCTCGACCGCCTCCGCCTCCTCTTCGACATCCTCTGGAATCACATCTTCATTGCCAGGCTGATCCTTGAATCCGAGCGAACATACCTCCAGCATGTACTGCTCATCGATGAAATCCTCCTGGTCCAGCCATTTGGAAAGCCGTCTGGATACCTTCGCACAGTCGTTTACGGTCATGTCCACCTCATCGAGACGATAGATGAACGCACGCAGATACCACTCATTATTCTCATAAGTGAAGGTAACGCTGTCGACACCGTAGCCCTCCTTCGGACAGAAGCTGTCGAGGTACGTTTTTACTCTTTCGGTATAGTTGCCCTTTGCCTGCATTGAATTTTCCTCTAAACTTAAGTTAAAGGAGCGGGCGAAACGCCTGCTCCTTTAACTAGTCAACAAATACTCTATATTTATAGCACGGTCCTCGGGACAATGCAAGGTTTTTCGCGTGATTCAGTGCACAGCTAAGTGCAGGGCCCCCGAAGGGCGGACACCAGACTCAGATCAGTCCCTGGATCAGGATGATGAAAATCAGTACCGGCAGTACGAACTGGAAGTACGGCTTGATGGCCGCCGGCAGCTTCAGACCTTCACCCTTGTTGCACTCTGCGAGGTAGTGATCGAAGCCCCATCCCCATTTACTCACACAGAACAGAAGGTAGATGAGTGAACCGGCCGGCAGCAGGAGGTTCGACACGATGAAGTCCTCGGAATCCAGTACGCCGCGGGCACCGATGATATGGAGATCCGACCAGAGATTAAAGCCCAGGACGCACGGCACACTGGTGAGCAGGACGAAGATGCAGTTCAGGTAGACGGCCTTCTTTCGCGCCCATCCGAAGTTATCGATAGAAGTCGAGAGCAGATTCTCGAAGACAGTGATGACGGTGCTGAAGCTTGCGAAGCTCATGAACAGGAAAAACATGGAGCCCCAGAGGCGTCCGCCTGCCATATTCATAAACACCTTCGGGAGCGTCAAGAAGATCAGACTTGGACCGGCATCCGGCTGCACCTTGAAGGCGAAGCAGGCCGGGAAGATGATCAGACCGGACATGATCGCGACGAAGGTGTCGAGCACGCAGATCCGCGCAGACTCGCCAACCAGCGTGTAGTCGTCCGACATATAGGAGCCGAAGATCTCGATGCAGGCGATGCCGAGGCTCAGGGTGAAGAAGGCCTGGTTCATGGCCGCCGAGATCACCGAGCCGAAGCCCTTCAGCATACTGCCATCGCCCTGCTCTGCAACACGCGCGAGGCTCGGAATCAGGTAGAAGCGTGTGCCCTCCGCGGAGTTCGGAAGCGTCAGGCTGTGGAAGGCCAGTACGACGATGAGCGCGAGCAATGCCGTCATCATGACCGTCGTCACCTTCTCGAGACCCTTCTGAAGACCGAAGGAGCAGACCAGGAAGCCGACCAGTACGGTCACGACCATGCTCAGCATCATCTCCTCCGGAGAGTTCAGCAGCTTCGCAAAGACCTCATCGGCGGCTTCCGTGCTGATCCCATCAAAAGCCCCCAGGATGAACTTGAAGAAGTAGGACAGCATCCAGCCGGATACCGTCGTGTAGTACATCATCAGAAGATACGAACCGGCGGTCGCAAACCAGCCATGTATATGCCACCTGCTTCCCTTTGGTTCCAGTGCCTCGTAGGCCCGCACTGCACTCTTGTGCGATGCCCGTCCGACGGCAAGCTCCATCGTGAGCACCGGAATCCCCATGATGACCAGAAAGATCAGATAGAACAGTACGAAGATACCTCCGCCGTTCTGTCCGACGAGATATGGAAACTTCCAGACGTTTCCGATACCGATGGCACATCCTGCACTGACCAGGATGAAGCCGATGCGGGATTTAAAGCCTTCCCGTTTACCCATAATAGTTCCCCCTATTAAAAAAGTGTACCTGCTGTTTCAGATATGAAATTTCGAAGGTGAATCAAAATCCCATATGAAATCAGACAGATACACTATTTTATACAGTTTCTGCTTATTTTGCACTAACCATTTTCTACATTTTTCGTTTTATCCAGGATCGCCGGGATCTCGGCGAGCGATACGATACGATAGCGAAGCTCTGCGCGTGGTCCGGTCAGCTCCTTCAGCTTCCGTGCGAGGCGCTGGTAGATGATGCTGCAGTCCTCCTTTTTCGTGCCGATCAGCAGGAGCAGATACTGGCTCGAGCTGTACTTCGTAAACACATCGCCCTGGCGCAGTCCCTCGTACAGTGCCTGCTTCAGCGCCTCGGAGCGGGCGTTCAGCTTTTCCGGATTCTGGATCGGCTTTCCCTCGTAATCGACGAGGGTACAGAGCATCATAAAGATGCTGCTGCCGCGGCGGGACATATTCCGGCGGAGCACATTATAGACATCGATGAAGCTCGCGTAGGCACAGTAGTAGGAACCGGTCCGCGGCTCCGGATCCTCACAGCTCTTCAGCGCCGCATCCCGCTTCAGAATATCCGCCTGAATATCTCCGATATTCTCCGATACGACCTTCAGTTCCTCGTAGATCCGGGCATAGCACTGCACCAGCTCCTCCGGGAGCGGAATCTCCAGCTCGTCCAGATAGTAGCGCGCGGTTTTATTGTACAGCTCATAGGCTTCCTTCGTCTGCTTCTTCAGAATCAGCGCATCGATCAGCTGGATCTGCCAGCCGCTCTCCGGGTAGATCCGGGCCGCCTGGTTATACAGCTGAAATAAACGCTCATAATCCTGCTTTTCACGGTAGAAACCGCCGAGGAAGCGCACCAGCTCATCATAGCTTTCCTTTAAGCGGATGGACTCGACGATAACCCAGTTTTCAGTTGCAAAATCCGGCAGAAGTTCACCCTGGTACAGCGCACCGGCCTGCTCATAGAGAGCTGCCTTCTCTTCCAGTGCGATGGCCGCCTGGGCTCTCTGACAGAGCCGTCGGAAATCAGCGAAATCATATGAAAAGCCATAGCCCTCCGGCAGCTCCGGCGTATACACGCCCTTCCTGCCTTCGATATAGCGCTTCCCCGGCATCCCGCTTTTTTTCAGCTGCGTCCGCGCCTGGTGAAGCAGATTATTCAGGCTGTTATTCTCATCCAGCAGCTCCTTATAACCGAACACATAGTCGATCAGCTCCCGCTTCGCGATCCCGGTTTCATGATGTAGGAAAATCACCTGGATCAGCTTCAGAAAATTCGCCTTATTATTCTCTCCGAAGTAGAGATGCTGACCATCTACGGTAACCGCAAACTGCCCCAGCATCTGTATAACGATACGCTTTTCATCTGTCGGCATACGTCTTCCTGCCCTTCTCTTTCTGATTGAACCTTCCCAATGATCGAACGTTCTTTATACTTATAGTAGTCGGCTGGTATCAAAAAGTAAACGAGAAAAATTAAAAAAGCATCCGTATTTAAGTTTTTTACGTATCCGGCATCAGAATACGATACCCAGATACTCGATCACGAGTCCCCAGAACACGCCGAGACCATACAGCATGATCGTGATCCGGAGATTCTCGTTCGGATGATCATTCGTACGGAACAGAACGAGCAGTCCGACACCGGCACCGACCAGAAGTCCAGCCATCATCTGTCCGGCATTCAGAATCCCCATCAGGTACAGCTGGGTAATGCTGACGGACGCTGCGCAGTTCGGGATCAGACCGACGACGCCGGCCAGAAAGACACCGACGATCGGCTTTCCGGAAAGGAAGTGGCCGATCGCCTCGGCACCGATGCCCTCGACCAGGAGGGTGATGATCAGGGTGATGAAGAAGATGAAGCCGGTGATCTGAATCGTATGATGGAGCGCCGGCATCGCGATGCCCAGGAAGCCCTTCTGATGATGGTGATGATGTCCTGCATGCGCATGCTCGTGGCTGTGGTGCTCCTCCGCGACGTGACGATGTACGTGGTCGTCTGCATTGGCCTCGTGAGAATGGTGCGAAGCCTGCACATCGTGCGCATGGAACGCTTCTCCGTCATGAGCATCCGCAGTATGGAACGTGTCCTCTTCCTCGGCATCATCGTCACAGGCACAGTGCTCATGTACGCAGAGGTCGTGAATATGCTTCTCCGGGGCCTTCGTATGGCGGCCATGCCGCATGAAGATGTCGAGCAGGAAACCACTGATGAGACCCAGCATCGCCTTCGTCGCCAGAATCCGCAGCATGGTCGCCGGATGCACGCCCTCCGAGATAAAAATCGGCAGCATCTCATCTGAGGTCGACAGGAAGACCGCAATCAGGGTGCCGACCGAAATCACGCCGCCCGCAAACAGGCTGGAGGCCGCCGCCGAGAAGCCACACTGCGGCAGGATTCCCACGACCGCACCGATCAGCGGCCCGAAGTGACCGGCCTTCTCCAGCATTCCCGTCGTATGCTTCTCCGCCTTATGCTCGAGGTACTCCATCCCCATGTAGGTGATAAACAGGAACGGAATCAGCTTCGCTGTATCCAGCACTGCATCTAACAATGCGTCTAAAATCATTTCCATGTATTATTCATTCTCCTTTACCGGCGTATCGCCGACTTTCAGAATACCATATCTGTCAACACGTAAATCATCATATGAACAAGCGAGAATGTGAAAAAAAGCCCCGGAGGACCTCCGGGACTTTCTATATAGAATTACTTGCGAAGCGACGCCTCGATCAGGCCACGGAACAGCGGATGCGCGTTGTTCGGGCGGGACTTGAACTCCGGGTGCGCCTGGGTAGCGACGAAGTACGGGTGATCCGCCAGCTCGATCATCTCCACGATGTGGCCGTCCGGTGACTGGCCGACGAGCTGCATACCGGCTTCCTCGAGCTCTGCGCGGAACTCATTATTGACCTCATAACGATGACGGTGACGCTCGGAAATCTGCGTCGTGCCATAGAGAGCGTGGGCCTTCGAACCGTCACTCAGTACGCAAGGGTATGCGCCGAGACGCATCGTACCGCCGAGATCGGTGACGCTCTTCTGCTCCGGCATCAGGTCGATCACCGGATGCTCCGTGTTCGGATCGAACTCCGTCGAGTTGGCGTCTGTCCAGCCGAGCACATCCCGTGCGAACTCGATGATCGCGATCTGCATACCAAGGCAGATGCCGAGGTACGGAATCTTATGCTCACGCGCGTACTGGGCCGCCATGATCATGCCCTCGATACCACGGGAACCGAAGCCGCCCGGCACCAGGATGCCATCGACCCCGGCAAGCAGCGTCTCCGCACCGGACTTCTCGAGCTCCTCGGAATCCACCCAGCGGATTTTCACCTTCGCACGATTAGCGATGCCGCCGTGCTTCAGGGCCTCCACGACACTGAGGTAGGCATCATGCAGCTGCGTATACTTCCCGACGATGGCGATGACCGTCTCGCGGCTTG
>ERZ1026864.1091-NODE-1091-length-14101-cov-7.767549_pt1 | contig 14101 bp, 7 predicted proteins | sample MGYA00380162_ERZ1026864 | MGnify/ENA primary metagenome ERZ1026864 (study PRJEB33269, sample SAMEA4719798) | human gut metagenome | biome: human-associated habitat; feature: organic feature; material: feces | place: Cameroon | collected 2013-10 ... | reverse complement strand
GATTGATCCCGTTGATCATGTGCGAGGAGCCAAGGAGCAGCACATCCGCCTTCGGCGCCGCGGCAAAATAATCCCCGTTTTTCTCCCTGCTGTCCTTTCTCTCCACCAGACGGTCCGCCAGATACAGGCAGCCCGCAAGAAGGATCAGAAACACGGCCGCAAGAAGCACTTTTTGTATTTTTCGTCCTGTTTTTCGAATTCGCATCACTCTTCGCCTTATGTCAGAACTGACTGTAAATAAAAGTGGACGCATCATAGCCGGGCCCCCAGATTCCGCAGACAAGAATCAGGAGCACCGCACCGATGTACAGCAGCCAGCGAAGCCAGATCCCCTGCTTCTGCAGCTGTACCCGGAGGGAAATTCCGCGGCGCACGCAGAGGTCGCGCACGAACAGGAAAACAAGCCCCGCCGCAAGAAGCACCCAGTTCATCGTATCCAGTCCAAGCCCGAGAAGGCTTCCGTCTGTCAGACTCCAGATCTCCGCGCCCTTCATGCAGCGGATGATCCGAACGGCCTGCGAAAAGGAATCTGCCCGGAAGAAAATCCACGCAAAGGACACCAGAAGGAAGGTCACCAGAATCTGCAGTACGCGGTGCGAGCCGCGCTCCCTGTCAATGTGAAGGCTCCTGGCAAAAACGTCCCGTACAGGCTTCAGTAAATACCCTGCCACCTGATAGATTCCATGGAGAAAGCCCCAGAACAGGAAGGTAAAGCCCGCTCCGTGCCAGAGCCCCGACACTGCAAAAACAATCAGAATGTTGAGGTATTTTCGCCCGATGCCCCGCCGGTTTCCGCCAAGCGGAATATAAAGATAATCCCGGAACCAGGTGGACAGGGAAATGTGCCAGTGCCGCCAGAATTCCGCCACGGATGCCGACAGATACGGCGCGGTAAAATTCTGCATCACCCGGAAGCCAAGGACTCTTGCGGAGCCGATGGCGATCGCCGAATACCCCGCAAAATCGCAGTAAATCTGAATGGAATAGAGCAAAACCGCGAGCACCACAAGGGTTCCCGGAACGCCCTCCGGATTGGCATACACCTGATTCACCACAATCGCAATCCGGTCCGCCAGAACCATTTTCAGAAAATAGCCCCACGTCATAATCAGGAGCCCGTTCCGCAGATTGTCAAAGGAAAAATCGCAGGGCTTTTCAAACTGCGGCAGCATGTTCCGCCCCCGCTCAATCGGGCCGGACAAAATCCCCGGGAAAAACGAAACAAACAGCGCATAGGTAAGAAAGCGCGGCCCGGCAGCTCCGGTTGTTTTCCCTCCCTCCTGCGCAGAAGAATTCTGCCCCGAGGAAGCCTGTACGGAAGCCCTCGCAGCCTTTCCCTCCCAGCAGCAGTCCATCACATAGCCAAGCGCCTGCAGCGTGTAGAACGAAATTCCAACCGGAAGAAGCCTTTGCTCAAAGATTCCCGGGAAAAACATCCCCCAGTACTTGCAGAAAAACAGGACGCCGAGGTTGGCAGCAACGCACAGAAACAGCGCTGCTCCTGCGCCGGTCCCCTGAGCTGCCCGGACACTCCGCCCGCTGACATATCGCCCCGTAAGATACGTGCTCACCGTCGTAAAAATCAGAAACAGCAGGCACACCGGGTTCCACGCCGCATAGAACAGCCAGCTGAAGGCAAGCAGCACCGCCGTCCTCGCCCTCTCCGGGCAAAGATAGCGCACCAGCGCCGCCGCAAGCAAAAAAACAAGATATTCCAGGGACAGAAACGAGATTCCCGTCCCCGCAAAAGCAAGAATTCCATTCATATCAGACAATTCTCCTGCGCTTTATGATATCACGCCATCTCTCAGCCAAGGCCCAACGCTCGAAGCCTTCCATCACGGGTACAGCACCCGAAGCCTTCCGTTCTCCCCCCACACCGGCTCTCCCAGCAGGATGTTTCTCATAATACCTGCCCGGATCTGCATCTGCATCTTCTCAAAGCCCTTATATGCTTCCTGCGGGAAAACAAATTTTGCATTGTGCCTTGCATACTGCCGGCCGGAAATCACCTGCCGCAGCTGCTGCAGGTAGTCTACCTGTTCCACCCATGCCTGGTCAATCGCATGGAGCGTCATAAGGCGGTAATATTTCTCCAGAATGTCGCGGCTTCCAAGCTCCGCACTCTTTCTCTCCAGTGCTTCTTCCGCCTGCCGCATGAGATAATCCGAGGCCTTTTCTCTTGTATTCAGCATCTCCTCCGAAGGGAAGCCGCCGAATTCATAGCTGATGTTGTCCATGACAAAGCGCACCGCATCATCCGGGTCCGGAAGATGTCCCAGATGATCCAGATAATGCTCTACCACAAGCCTCTCCATCTCAAGATAGTAGGAGGACTCCAACGGAACCCGATTCATCACCTGATTTCTCGTTTCGTAAATAAGATTCCGCTGCTTTTCCATGCTCTCGCCGAAATCTCTGGTCGCCTTCCGGCTGGCTCTCGCCATATCGGAAGCAACACGCTGCGCATTGTGCACGGCACGAAGAATCCGCCGGTTTCGTATCGCCTTCGTTCCCTTCCGGCAGGAGCTCAGCCATTTTTTCCCATATTCCAGGACCACCTCATCATCCAGAGAGAGGTAAAATCTCGAAAATCCGGGATCTCCCTGTCTTCCGCTACGCCCTCTGCCCTGCAGCTCCTGTCTCTTGTTCACCATAAGGCCGATCCCGATGACAGCAAGGCCGCCCATCTCCGGAACGCCATCGCCCAGACGAATATCCGTCCCACGACCCGCGACCGCAGTTGCCACCGTCACGGCGTCCTTTTGCCCGGCCTCCTGAATGATCGCAGCCTCCTTCGGAATGTTGTACGCATTCAGAACGTTATGGGGTATTCCCTGATCCAGAAGCATCTCCGAAAAGAGATCTGACATCTGAATCGAGCTTGCAATGACAAGGACCGGCTGTCCGCTCTCATGAACGTGCAGCACCTCCTGAAGCGCCGCCTGCATCTGCGCCGACTGATTCGGATAAACCAGATCCGGATAATCCACACGCTGAACCTTTTTTCTTGTCGGAACAATCACCGTATCAAGCCCATAGATCTGCCGGAATTCATCAGCATCATGTGCGCCGGTTCCCGTCATCCCCGCAAGCTTCCGGTACATATTGAAATAGCTCTGGTAGGTCACCGCCGCAACCGCGCGGCTCTCCTCCGTTATGGTCACATGCTCCTTCGCCTCCAGTGCCTGATGCTGCCCGCAGCGAAGCTTGGTGCTCGGCTGAACGCGGCCTGTTTTCTCATCCAGAAGACAAACCGACCTGTCACGAACAATATAGCGCTCTTCCTTCTTGATGATCACATGCGCGCGCAGTGCCAGATTGATATGACGGACGATCGCCTCATGCTCCGGCGTATAAAGCTCATGCCGCTTCACACTGAAAAAGCGCTCTGCCTTCCGGATTCCGGGCTGCGTCAGCCAGACATTTTTATCTTCTGTTTTATAATCACGATCCATCTCGAGCGTCGTGACGAAATAGTCCGCAATTCCGAACAGATTGGACTGAACTCTCGGCATTCCCGAAACGATTAAGGGAATCTGTGCACTGTCCAGAAGGACGGAATCCGCTTCATCCACAATGACATAATTCATCCCGCGAAGATACCGGCTCTCCGCTGAGGATTCCAGATTCTCAAACAGGTAATCAAAGGCCAGAGCATCATTTGTCGTATAGACAATGTCGGAGGCATAAACTCTCTTTTTCTGCGCATTGGTGAGCTGCCCGCCCTCTTCGGGCGATACTCCAACCGCCTCCGTCATGCCCATGAAGCGATACAGAGGCTTCAGCTCCTCTCCGTCACGTGCCGCAAGGTAGCTGTTGGTGGTCACCAGAATGCAGCCCTTTCCCGAAAGCGCATTGAGATACAACGGCATGGTGGCTACCAGCGTCTTTCCCTCCCCCGTCTTCATCTCCGCAATTTTGCCCTGATGCAGTGCAATTCCTCCAAGGACCTGCACATCATAAGGAAATTTTCCAAGGACCCGCTTCGAGGCTTCCCGCATCGCAGCAAACGCACGGGGCAGAAGTGCATCAAGCGCTGCGCCGTTTCGGAGCTCTCCCCGGAGTTTCCCGGTCACTGCCTGCAGGTCCGCATCCGAGAGCCGTTCCATCTCCTCCGAGAGGGCATTCACCTTCGCAAGAATCCGGTACATTTTCTTCAGTTGTAATTGATTCTGTACAGAATTCACAGACGCAGCGTCCTCCTCCGAAGCCTCACTGCGTTCTCCAGAGCAGCTCTCTCTCCGCTGGTCTCCGCATGCAGCGCTTCCTGTTCTCTCTCCCAGGTTTCCTCTTCCATCAGTGCAAGATACCGGAAGCGGATCTTCTCTGCTCCTCCCTGCACCAGCTGAACGCTATAGGAAAAAGCCCCCTCCGGATACATAAAGCTCCCCTCCTCTTCCCGAAGAAGGCAAAAATCCAGCAGTTCTCCCTGCCGGTCATAGAAATTCAGCCGGAGAAAGGAGCCATTTTCCGGTTCATCCATCTTCCTTATCAAAATATGGTAGTCCTTCTTCTCCTCCAGAAGCGGCAGCTGCGGCTCCATTCGTTTTTCCTGATAATCCATCAGAGAAAACCACTCCCTCACCGAAAATCCGGGAGGCATTTCTCCATTCTCAAACAGAACCGCCCCATCCGGCAGAAAAGAAATGGTACTCCCATAGAGCCATGCGTCCTGTGCATAGTGATCCCAGTACACCAGCCAGATAACGTTTTCCTTATATTCGGCTGTGCCGTTTTTCTGCATCTGTTCAGGATTCATATCTTCCAAACCGTTCCAGCAAAAGCCTCCTGTGGCGAAGGCTCAGCCATTCCAGAACCTCATCTCCGCCATCCTCATGCCGTCCCTGAAAGCCCTTTCCATAAACTCTGGCCTCCTTGCCGCGCAGATGGTGCAGAAGATCAAGATAGGCAGACGGATCGTAGTCATCCTCCTGCATATACGCAACCGCCATCTCCGTGCCCGCAAAGGAACCATTCTCCAGTCGCTCACACATACGCAGATCCAGCTGCTTTGCAGATTCCCTGCCGGTTCCTCCGGAGAGCTTCTGAAGCAGATCAAGAGACGCAGGATAGCCGCCCGGCCTCCAGATTTTCTCCCGAAGCGCCGTCTCCCCAAGATGAATCAGCGGCTTTCCAAGAAGCATCGCCCGCGGATGAAGCACCGCGCCATAGTACAGCGCTCCGACTGCTCCCAGCGAATTCCCGGCAAGAATCAGATGACTGTTGTTAAAGCCAAGTGTTCCCAAGGCTCCGCGAATGCGTTTTGTTATCTTTTCCTCATACTCCGGAGAGCCAAGATATCCGCAGCCTCCGCCAAGTCTCGGATCCGTAAGAACAAGAAAGGGAGCTCCCAGGGAGTACAGATAATCCAGATGATCAAAGCCCTCCTGCGGTCTTCTGTCCGTAAAGAAAACATTCAGCGGCGGCTTCCGGTCCATAGATCCGAACAGCGAGAAAAACTCTTCTCCCTTTGCGTCCGCCTCGCGCCTTGTCCCCGGAAAAAAAGCATCCCCGTCCGGCACTGCCTGACGGATGTGAAGCGCCCCAACCGTAAGGATCCCCTCTCCTCTTGCTTCCAGAGAAATTGCAAGACGAAGCCCCTCTCCCGCAGAAACTGCAGCCGGCTGTGTAAGGTTCTCCTCCGTCCACGTACCTGTAATACCGGAAAAACCGTTCCTCCGCTCGTAAAACCGAAGCCTTGCCTGCACACCGTCATCCGCCACAAGCTCCGGCCAGACCGTCCACTGTGTTCCTGCAGGAAGAGAAATGCTCTGTGTCCATTCCAGAAGCGGGCGAAAGCTCTCCCCGAAGCTTCCGGATAAGTGCAGTCCGCCATGCCCGCGGAAGGTCACCGCTCCATGAAAGGATGCGTGCACCGTAAGCTGGCTTACCGGAAGCTGAACTGCCGGGCTCTGTATGATTCCCTGCTGCCAGGCTCTCACTGCGTGCCTCCTTCCCGGATCAGCTGCTTCCACTGCTTCACCAGCGTACCGCCGGTGTATTTTGAAATCTCCTGTACGCAGTACACAAGCGCTTCATTCCAGCCCGAAAGGCCGTCCAGATAATACTCCAAAGCTCCTGTGATGTAATTGATGTTCTGAATGATGTATCCATCCTTCTGATGCTTCACATATCTCGTAAAACGGTAATTGACCTGCGGAATGCCCGCACTGATTCCCGCAATCTGCAGGTACAGATCCGGCTGATCACGAACATCAAGAATCAGTCTTGTATCATACAGAATCCGGATCATGTCATTCTCCGAATGATATACGGTGATCTGGATTCTCGCCTTGCCGTCCGCATTCTCTTCCGGCCCGGAGCCCTCCCGTCCGGCTCCATCCGGCTCTCCATCCGGAGCAGCAATTCTCCATCCAGGCTGTCCGGAAAGCCCCATCTCCGCCAGAATTTCCTCCAGCTTCTCCTTCAGCTGATCCAGACCGCTTTGCGAATTCTCACCCGTGGCTGCCAGCAAAACCACATCCGGATTACGCTGCATGTAATCAAAAACCTGCCGCAGCGCCTTTTCCAGAAACACACCCTCCAGTCCATCCATCGGCATAAAAATCTTCAGCTCCCGGATGCGCTGGCTTTTTCCAAGAGACAGTCTCGTGTCAAACGGCGAGATGTCGCAGATGTTCTTGTCGCGAATCCCTGCTTCTTCAATCAGCCTCGCCGTATGCTCTGTGTCCGTGACCAGAAGGCAGGCATCGGCCGCATCCTCCTGCAGTACCTTCCGATTCGTCAGATCATATCGGTTTTCAAAAAAAGACAGGACAATCCGCTGTCCGGAAAGTCTGCGAAGTGTCTGCAAGATCAGGCTGTTATGCTGCGGGTTTGCTGCAATGACAACCGCCTCCCGATCCGGATGACGCATCAGAAACGTCTCCAGTTTCTCACGGATCATTTCCTTCGGAAACGGATAAAACTGCCTCTTAAAATCTCCCCGAGCATTCTCCGAAACCTGTACACCGCCTGTTGTGCAGTTCAGTGTAAATCGTAGTTTTCCCTGTGCATCATAGTATTCCTGACGGAGCTTTTCATGATCCCGGAAGAAAATCGACGAAGAGCAAAATCCCCTGTCATCATAAAGATCTCGCCGGACAGCCTCGCCTTTTCCGTAATATTCTACCCAGCAAAGCGTCCCATCTTCCGTAAACTCCACATCGGCATACGTCTGTTCCTGCCGGATGGCTACCACGCGGGACGGAAGGTACACCCATTCTACGTCCTCCGGCCAGGGAAGCTCCAGATACGAGAACACCGCCGGCGTTCGAAGCGTGATGTTCTGCATTTCATCAAAAACCGACCAGTAAGCGATCGGATAGAGATTCTGTCTGTGCAGAAACCTGCGAAGATTCGGAAAAAAAGCAAGACACAAAAGCTCCGTCTCCTCGCCCGCATTCCGGAACATCCGAAGCTGATTCACCGTGTCATCAAATTCATACGACTGCGCCTTCTGATACCACGGCGCAATGTGCGCATGCCACTCGCCGGTTCCCTCGTACCATGATGGAATAAAACTGTACATAAACCTGTGGCCTCCCTTTACAAAAACGGCCGGTAGCTCTCCATCGTCCGGTAAACCCTTGCCTCCTCCAGAAGCTCCGCCGCCATTCCCGCCGCCACCATGATGGTCATCGGCGCCATGTAAAGCCCGGATGAGCTCCCCTGCGCCGCCCGCGCAAAGAGCGGCGGAATCACAAGAAGCCAGGTCACCACCCCGGAAAAAAGCGCAGCCGTCACCGTCTGCCCGAACAGATGAAGAGCGGTCTCCCTTCCGGGTTCCATGTAATCCAGATAATCTCCCTGCTGCTCCAGATTCCTTGCGATCTCTCCCGGACCGACCATAATCACAGACAGCACCACCGTCAGAACAAGAAGAAGACCTCCAAAAATCCAGACTCCCGCAGTCTGATTCAGGTTCAGAACAGAAAGGCCCTCGTCAATCCACGCGCTCCCCGGAAGAAAGATTCGCAGAACAAGCAGTACATAATACGGTAAGGTAAAAAAAGACATGACATACATCACCGGCATCGTTCCTGCAGGCGTCAGACGGATTGCAATGTAATCATCCGCCGCGTACAGATTGTTGATTCCGATTCTGCGCACCGTGTTCCGGAATTCACCGCCCTCCAGAAACAGCATGGCAAGGACAATGACAAGCCCTGCTGCCAGAATCAGAAGAAGCCTCACCGGCCTCTCTCCTGCTGTCCGAATCACTTCTGCCGCCATCGTCCTCAGATTTCCAAGGATATTCACCAGAATGATCAGCGCCTGTCCTCCGATCCCCCATGCTGTGTTGCGTCCGACAAGCCACCGGATCAGAAACGATCCGCCAACCAGAACCGCAGCAGTAAGAAGCCACAGCTCCGTCACCCGAAGATTTCCGTAAGGTCTGTACTGCATCTTCCCCGCACCGATCAGTGCCTGCACCACGGCAAGAAAAGAAGCCAGGACCAGAATCTTTCGATTCGACTGCCCCGGCGATCTCTTTTGTGTCTTATCCTGCACCGTCTTCTGAAAAACGCTGACCACCACCATGGCCGTCACCCACGGGGTCAGTCCCAGAGAAAACAGCGATGTTGTGCTGATGCTGCTCCCCAGAAAGCTTCCGATCAATGCCTGAATGCCATTTCCCACATTCTCCGGTTCCTGATATACCACCCAGGGAATCGGAATACTGCGTCCCAGAAGATATAACAGAACGATCAGCGCCGAATATTCAATTCGTCCCCGTAAAATGCTGTGTCCCCGCATCAAATCTCCTGCTGACTTTTTCTCCGTACTGATAGTCTCTCTGCTGATAGTCTCTCTGCTGACAATCTGTCTCAGCCTCGATTTATATCATACAACATCCCAAATACAATCCGGATATTTTTCACTTCCAAGATGCTTCCCTCATCGTATCTCACGGCATACAGCAAAGGGATTCCAACAGATCCCGCGATCACGCAGGCTGCTGAAATCCCCTTGTCTGCTCCTGTTACTGTTCCGTCTGCCTTTTTCCCTTTCGCATCATTCCCCGGTGTTCACCTTCTGTAAACAAATCCCGAAGACGATCTCTCCGGCAAACCTGAAAAATCACTTCCTGCGAAATCACTTTCTGCGATTTCTCCGATTGCGAAGCTTCTTTACAAGACCGATCAGTCCAAGTCCGCCGCCGGATGCTCCCGCCATCATGGCACTCGCCATCATATTGGTCTCATCTCCGGTTGCCACATGACGGCCACGTTTTGCACCCAGGACCCTGCCGCCGGACGGCCGGTCTCTGTGAACACCAAGAACCTCTCCCTCATCGGTATCGGTGTCTGTGTCCGTATCCGTGTCCGTATCTGTGTCGGTATCTGTGTCAGTGTCGGTGTCCGTATCTGTGTCCGTATCCGTGTCGGTGTCGGTATCTGTGTCTGTGTCTGTGTCTGTGTCCGTGTCCGTATCTGTGTCCGTATCCGTGTCAGTATCCGTATCGGTATCTGTGTCGGTATCCGTGTCTCCCTCTGTTCTGCGGAAGATGTACTGCTTTTCGGATTTCTTCGAGGTTTTGGTCACCTTCTTTTCATATTTTTTTGTTTTATAGTACTGCGCATCAATCCTGGTCTCGTAAATCTCAATCGAGTCTTTGGTTGGCACTATATAATACGTGGTCGATTTTCCCTTTGAAGGCGTCAGAGAATATGAGGTACTCTTTGTCGGCGCAACAAAGAATCTGCTTTCCCTTGCTTCCGCCGGTGTCAGCGAAGCACTCTTGTCCGGAACGACAAAACAGTTCTCTCTCTTCCCTTCCAACATGTTGATGCTGTATTCAACGGAGTGCTCTTCTTCCGGGTTATACTCATACCCTGTTCCGGGATATGTTCCTGTAAAATGCCATTCACCGTTGTTCGATTCATAATTTCTTGCAACAATCCTTCCCGATGAGGTACTGTTCATTGCAACAGTGGCATTCGGTGCAATCATAAAGCCACAGATAGATCCGTCTGTTCGAATTTTACCGCTGAATTTACCGAAATTGAATATGATCTGCTGTGCATACCGCAGCATGGCATCGCCAACAGTCTCCCCTAAACTATGCGGATCTGAAGAAAAACTTACCGTAGATCCGTCTTTCTTCTGCAGCTTCACTTCAAATTTATGCAATGCAATCTCGCTGGCATCACCGGCATCAACATTTATAACAAGGATCTGATCCTCACGCATGGTGATGGTTGTCTGGCTTGCCTGTTTAAAGCCATTCACATATCCGGAATTGATCCCTACAGACAGATAGACGACATCCTTGTTCTCACCAGCAGAATTTGCAACACCCGTAATATCAATTTTCTTATTATCATTGACAACTCCTGCTGTCTGTTCATGCTCCCCAAGTTTTTCCGCATGATTTGCTGTTTCGTCAAGATCCTTCCGGATGCTGTCAGCAATGTTTTCTTCTACCACAACGACTTCAGCAAAATTCTGGATCTCATAATACTCATATGTCTTATCTGCCTTTCGCGTCCGGACAAAGCAATATCCGTTTACCTGATCGACTCCTGCAGCATCTGCCGTGTTGCTTGTCACAAGAGCCTGGTTTTCACGCAGATTAATACAGAGCCGTTTCGTAGAATCTCCCGAATTAACAACATTTCCCTTAACATATCCGATATATGATGTGTCTCCCTTCGTATGACCAGAAGGAAGATAGTCACTCTTTGAACCGCCAGGTGCCCGTCCGTTGCTTTCTCCATACCGATAGTTGGAGTCCATATGACCGTCGCCGATTTTGATGGCTGCTGTTACTCCAAAATCTCCAATGATTCTGGAGATTTCCTTCAGGTTCGGATCATCCGCATAGATACTGCCAGCGATTGTCCGGATTTTACCCACAGCAATCTCTATCGGAGTACTCCCACCTTTCGGAGTAAATCGGACATAATACTGTCCATTTCTTTCTTCCACCTTCAGTGCCGCTCCGGACGAAACCTCATATTTTTGTCCATTCGAGCCGACCACATAGTATTTCTTCTCTTTAACATTTTCCGTCAGCTTGTTCTTATCAACCTCAAACCGCTCCGGTTCTCCCGTTTCTCCGTTTTTGCTGACCAGCACATAGAATTTGCCGCCATCTTCTACAACTTTCAGCCCGGCGCCTTTCGGAATTTCCTTTTTACCGTCAAGGGTATCAATATAGTAATACTGCTCCCCTTCTTCATGCTGAACTTCGTTCTCTTCAAAAATCAGTGAAAATTTTTTTCCGTCTTTTCCTGTGAATGTCCCGATATACTTCCCGGTTTCTTTTCCATCCTTATCCAGTTCTTTTTGAACCGTTACCTTTTTCGGGGTATCCCCTGCAAGTTCCTGTCCTTTTATGGTTATTTTTTCCGAAACACTGCTCGAATCAACCGCGTATGTCGTACCATCCAGCGTTATCTGATAAGCCTTTTCTGTTTCATTCCAGACAGGTGTCGGCAGGTTTTCCGGATTTACTCTGACCTGTTTCGTTCCGTTTCCGTCTTTTACAAGAATAAAAGTATATGAGCTTCCCGTTTCCTTTGTTGCAGAATCAAAGAACAATGTAACCGTCTGGCCATTCTTGTCCTGAAAGGTTCCCTTGTATTTTCCCTTATCGGTATCCCATTCCACCTGAATTTTGTCTACATTATCTGCTACTTCCGCCGATCCAGGCTTCCCGTTCTCATCTGTTCCGGAAAGTGTATTCTTTGTTTCTGATTGTATCTGACCTTCCGCCGCTCTGACCTTATAAGATTTTCCACCGATAGTCACCTGATACGTCCCATCAGCATTTTTATCTGCAGAAAAAGTACCTGATCCATTCAGACGCACTTCCTCCGTTGTTCCATCGTCCTTTATTGTTTCCAGATAGAAATACGGCTCGCCTTCTCTGGTCTGTACCACCCCATCCGCAAACTTCAGTGTAGTCAGATTTCCATTCACATCAGAAAACGTATAACTTCCATCTCCGTTCGGCGTAACTTCTATTTCCGTTTTTTGATCATCAACCCTAACCGATATATCGTTTCCGTCGCTATCTTTTCCGGATACGGATGCTCCGTTTGGCAAAGTGCCTTTTAATGTGACAGCCGTGGCAGCTAATGTGTAAACCTGTCCACCGTAGTTCACAGAAAATGTGCCGTCTCCGTTCGGCACAGCTTCCAGCTGCACGCCTGCACCGGATACCGGAACACGGATTGGCTGTCCATTTTCTATCGCTGTAAAATAATATTCAGTTAAGCTGAGATCCACTCCTTCTTCATTTGCGCTCTCTGCCTTTGATGTCGTAATCGCCACATAAGTCGTCGTAGTTGTCTCACCCGTCGACTCTGTCTTCTTTTCTTCCCAATCCGTAACTTTGTCGGTGATATTCTTCCCGTTCGCATCCTTCACCGGATTGCCATTCTCATCTACAAGAACAGCATCTTTCTTCGTTCCGTCTGAAGGAGAAATGACAGTAGGGTTGGTTGTTCCCGGTGTTTTGGTTTCCGTGATGGTTTCCGTTGTTGTAGATCCATCCTCACCGACATACTGGTTTGTGGTTGTTACCGAGCCATCCGGATTCTTTATCGTTTCTGTTTTCTCTGTCTTCGTTCCGAACTTCGATTCATCATAGCCGCCCGGTGCTATCTCAGTCGTTGTCTTTGTTTCTGTCTTGGTTTCTGTGCATGTGTTCGGATCGTATGTTGTCTCTGTTTTCGTTACGGTGGTTGCTCCCCCCGCATTCTGCTCAGTAGTAGTCGTTGTCACACTGCCCTCAGTCCCTGAAGTTGTAGTTGATGTGGACTCAGACACAATCGGCGCGGGCGCAGTTGTTGCAGAGGCGGATTCTGTCGCGGAAGCTACTGGTTCTGCTGCAGCAGGTGCAGGTGTAGTCGCTGCAGGAGCAGATTCTGCCACAACAGGTGCAGATGTAGCCGCTGCAGGAGCAGATTCTGCCGCAACAGGTGCAGATGTAGCCGCTGCAGGAGCAGATTCTGCCGCAACAGGTGCAGATGTAGCCGCTGCAGGAGCGGGTTCTGCTGCAGCAGGTGCGGGTGTAGCCGTTGCAGGTGCAGGCTCTGCTGCAGCAGGTGCGGGCGCAGACACAGTTGTAGTCACTTCTGACGAAACGCTGACCACGCCTGTCGGAATTTCCACAGAATGCTGCTCAACGTCACTCTGTGCATTTGTATCGACAGTGACGCTCGGATCTCCGCCGTCCCCGTTCTCCGCAGCAAATACGCTCATATCGCCAAACGCAGTGGCTCCGCCAACGGCAAGGCCTGCTGCCATGACGCTTTTCGCAAGTCTGGACATTTTTCCGGTGTTTTCTCTGTGATCCTGATTGTTTTCTTCACGACGTCTCATGCAATGCCTCCCATCGTACAATCTCCAAAGTCGACTGATACCCAACCTGTTATACCGAAACACATTCATGCCATTTGCACATGCGGCATGCCTCGGTTAATATTAGAGTTGTTCATTCTTTACAGCTATCATTATAAAAATCATCAATCATAAATTCCATTAGATTTTCGATAACATCTCATATTTTCTAATTATTTTCTTTGGGGGTGGCTATAACAATGACAAAACCTTCCTTATCTGCATCGTTTTCGTCCTCATCTCTTTCCTCACTGGCTTCCTCTCAGGCCGCCTTTTGCGGTGCCTGCCGGGAGCTTTTGCAGTCCATGCAGACTGCCGGCGTCTATGTCCCGGAGAATGGCTTTATTGTTTTTCTTTCCTTCAGTGACGGAAGTGCGCGGGCGGACGTCGTTCACGCGAGCGGTGCGGATGTCGGGGAGGCGTTTGCCGATGCGCAGCAGAAGGCCTGGAAGCTTATGCAGAAGAAGCATCAGCGGTTCCGCTGGCTGAAGGCGGACGTCGTGACGGAGTATGCCCCTGCGGATGCGAAGACGCTTGCATATATGATCAAGGAGCCCGGCTGGAACGAATTTTTCCGCTTCGGGCTTTCTTTTGACCGGAGCTTCCGGACAGCGCTTCTTGAGGAAGAATTAAACGGTGCAAAAATACCGGATTATGCAAGCGGCAGCATCTCTCTGGCGGATCTCAATCGCTATCTGAAGAAAGCAGGACGGCCGGCTCTTCCAAAGCTCCCGGAGTTCTT
>ERZ1026864.1090-NODE-1090-length-14104-cov-8.615417_pt1 | contig 14104 bp, 16 predicted proteins | sample MGYA00380162_ERZ1026864 | MGnify/ENA primary metagenome ERZ1026864 (study PRJEB33269, sample SAMEA4719798) | human gut metagenome | biome: human-associated habitat; feature: organic feature; material: feces | place: Cameroon | collected 2013-10 ... | reverse complement strand
ATCTACACAGAGTAGATCGTCGGCAGCGTCAGATGTGTATAAGAGACAGGTACATAAGTTATTTGTTTTAGCATATATTCCAGCAAGATACATTCCTAGTATTGAATAAACAACTACATATGAAAATTCTGCTAGTGTTTTAGAATCATCAATAACATGCATAAGACCAAATACTACTCCACTTACTATTACAAATAGTTTTTTATTTTTTATACTTTTTTATGCTGTCGTGCCTTTGATCAGGATCGCCGGACATTTCAGCTTTCGCTTGGCATCTATTCCCACCACAGAACGCAGCGCTGCTCTTGCAATATCATGAAGAGAGATTTCAATGGAAGTCAGGTTATATCCTAATTCTGCATAAGTGACACTGTAGTCACAGCCCATTATACTGATGTCTTCTGGTACCCGTAAGCCCCTTGCCTCTGCTGCCCTTATAGCAGATATTGCCATTGCATCACTGGAAGCATATATGGCAGTTGCTTTTGTTGTATCTAAAATCTTTTCTGCTGCAATATATGCTTTCTGGCTGTTAAAATCTCCCAGCTCTATGATCAGGTCTTTTTCTTCCAAGCCTGCTTCTATCATGGCTTTTTTATAGCCGATAATACGGTCTCTGCTGGATAAACGGTCATCTCCGCAAAGATGCGCGATACAGGTATGCCCTTCATCTAAAAGATACTTCGTAGCCATATATCCGGCATCAACGTTCTGACTGCAGATAATACTTACATTTTCCGCCCGAAGCATATCCACATCCGGATCTACCACCACCATATTGAATCCCTTTTCAATCAGCCGGTTTACCGCTTCCATTTCATATTCAAATCCTACAAAGATCCCGCCGCTGATAGAACGGCTGCGGTACATATTTTCTACTTTAGATAATTCTTCTATTTCTGATACTACAAATGTTGAGATCGTATAATCATATTCCTTTGCCTGAGTGATCAGTTCACCGATCATCCTAAGAAAATAGGAGGACATGGCACCTCTCCATCTTCTCTTCGCTGCATCACAGTTAGAAATACACAATACAATCTCCCGGTTCGCTTTTCCAGCTAAGACCTGCGCAAAGGTATTTGGCTGGTATCCATATTTCTCGATCACATCCATCACCCTGATCCGGGTCTCTTCTGGTACATTGGGATAATGGTTGATCACCCTGGAAACTGTACTTCTGGAAACATTTGCCAGTTTTGCAATTTCTTCACTTGTTATATTCATATAATCACCCGTTATGAACACGCGTTTATTATGTATATAATGTAGCACGTTTTTCTCGTTTTGTCTAGATGTTTTTGTTAATTTATATATTTATCTGCTTGTTATTTTTCTATTTTTGTTGCATTTTTATCATTTTGCCAGCTTTTCATCGAAATCAATCGGACCTACTTTGTGCAGGGCAGTGTGGAGCCGCCGTAGGGCATTACAATGACACTTGCGTTCTCGCCGTAGCGGGAGAGCGCGGAATCAAGCTCTGCCTGCAGATCCTGACAGGGCTTCAGGTGGATGCTGCGTACAAAATCAGCATCCATGTCGCTGTAGAGATAGATATCTGCCTTTTCCAGAACCATGGCGATGGCAGCGGCCTTGTGGCCTCCCAGCTGGAATTCGCGGGAGATATGCTCAATCATATCGTGGGCCTTTTCGTGACCGGTCATCCATTTTTCAAAAACTTCTGCGCCCAGTCCCTCTTTCGAAGAGGCAGCCCAGAGAATACAGCCGTCGTCCTTTACCGCATGCTTTGCGTTGTCCAGAGCCTTCTGAGCCTGGTAAAGATTGATATCCTTGGGATATCCGCCTGCAGAAACGATTACGATGTCTGCCCGGTGGGGAATCTGGATTTTGTAAAGCTGATCCAGAAAGCGGCAGCCCTCTCTGTGGGCCTTAATAAAATGTCCGGCCACACAGCGACGAATGCGTTTTTTCTCATCCAGAATTACATTTACAATAAAGGTAATAGGAACAAAACGTTCACATACCTCGTCAATATCTTCGCGGATGGGATTGCCCTCGATAGCGCCTGCCTTTGCCTCGGCCTGCACCATGCGGGAGTGATTGCACTGGATGGCGTTCCGGGTGGATACGCCCGGCATAATGGCCTTGGAGCCTCCGCTGTATCCCGCAAAATAATGAAACTCAATGTTGCCGAGACAGATACGGACGTCTGCCTCTGCCACATCCCGATAGATATCAACAGGGGTTCCCCGGCTGGTAGTCCCCATATGTACAAAATCATCCTTGGAGTCTACACATTTTACCCGGTTAAAGACCTCTTCACCTACCAGATGAATCATTTCCTCTCTGGTATGGGCGCGATGGCTTCCGAGAGCGAAAACGATGGTAATATCGCTGTCAGAGATTCCTCCGCGGTTCAACTCCTTAAGAACAGGCGGAAGAACCAGGTAAGAGGGAAGGGGCCTTGTAATATCGCTGGTGACGATGGCTACCTTCTGACCCGGAGACACCAGATTCTTTAACCGCTCGGTGCCAATGGGATGTTCCAGTGCCCTGATTACTTCCTCTGTGCCCACAAGGTCCGTCTGGACCTCGTTGGGCAGAAGCGTCTGAAGAAAATGTCTGTCCGGAATAGAAAGCTCAAGATTTTCTTTTCCATAGGGAAGTTGTACTATCATTTAAAATCCTCCTCAATTTCCTGATATGCTGCGACAAACTGTGTGAAGAATGCTACAAACGGGGGATACTCGTAGAGATTCTCCCAGGTGAGAAGTCCCTCGTCCGGTGTACAGATTGCTTTGTTGAATACATCGCTGGTCTTCAGAACCTCCAGGTATTTCTCTTCTACTGGCTGATTCATGAGAGAATCGAATGGAGTCGGCTCTGCGTCAAACTGATTGATCTTTCCGGTAACCGTAGTAATCAGAACAGGAGCGTCGCCAACCGGTGCAAAGGAATTCTGAATGTGCCACGGTCCGCGGACTGCGGCAGTCATAATGGAAAGGTTCTTGTAACCTTTTTCAGCCAGAAGCCGGTAGGACTTTCTAATCACAGCTTCGGCACCGTGTTTCGCAATATCCTTGGCATTCTCAACACCCTTTGCTTCCAGTTCCTTTGCGATCTGATCATCCAGCTGGTCGCCCATCAGAACCAGGTATCCGTTTTTCTTACCCTTGCTGAGAATTTCAGCAAATCTCAGGTGCTGGGTTACAGTAAAGTTCAGGGTCATACATAATTTGTAATTCTTTTCCAGAAGAATGCGCACAGCTTCTTCGTTGCGCTGGAAGCGATGGCTTCAATTTTCTTTTCGCCCTCTGCAGCAGCTTCGGCAGCGCCAAAATCCTTTGCGAACGCAAGAAGATCGTTGGAAGCAGCTGTAATATCCTCTGCTTTTACCAGGTCAACCAGAACCCATTCAGCCAGCCAGGAGCGAAGATCTACGGCTACGTCTACGGCTGTTTTCAGATAAAAATCTTTTCCCTCCGGATTGTCTGCCAACAGGGCCTTGAACTCGGTTTTAAGAGTCTCTAACTGTTTGGAAAATCAGCAGCTGACTCCGGAAACAGAATCGAATTGCGTTTTTCAATTAAAAACTGGTTCATATCGAATCCTCCTTTTGTGTAATTTGATGATTTAGCACTATTCGCACAAATTTGGGTTCTTTTTCAGCCGTTACTTGAATTTTATGCTTCAAAATTCTGCATGTCAATAGAGAATATACAAAAAAGATGGTTTTTAAAAAGCCAGAAACGCAGTAAATAATAGGGTTTGATGAATATTGTACATAATTATATGAATAATTATAAGTTATAAATGAATAATTATAAAATCCTGAAAAAACGGAAATTTTGGTTCAAAACAAACCAGGCGCGGAAATAACAAAAGAAAATGGGTTAGCTAAAATCAACCAAAGAATTCCGGGTGTGGGATTCCGGAATGCACAGTGTATAAAAAACCGAAAAATAACAAATTAAATTCTGAAATTGGTAAAGACGTTGTACAAAATATACAATACGGTTTATTTAAAACCAGTTGCATATATTCTCTGATTCCTTCTACCTTTGGCGGCATAGCCCATATATTCCAAAACTTTGCTGTCTTTCTTCGAAAGGTTCTTCCTTCTCCAGGCATCATTGCTTGAGATTCTTTTCCAAACAACCAATTTAAAAAGAACTGCAATTCCTTAGATTCATTATTTATTTTATGTGTCGACGATGTTTTGCAGCTCTTACAAAACCAACGTTGCGAACCTGCTTTTGTCTTTCCTGATTTAACACATTTTTTACCACAAATAGGACAATTTACTTGATTCATTTAACCTTCCCTCCATGGTTCTAATTTTAAGGAAGATTAAATGCCTGCAAACCCTTTATTTTCAAGAGCTCACAGTACTTTCTATCAACACGTTTTGTCCTATAAGTCCCAATTTCAACATTATTTGTGGGCATCTGTCGATCTATATGCACAAAAAAAGCACCGGCAGACAACTTTTTATGTTATCTTCCAGTGCTTTATAAATATCTTTATCTTCTGACAGATTAAGCAAGTTTGCTCTTTGCCAGTTCTGCTAACTTAGCAAAACCTTCTGCATCGTTGATAGCCATATCGGACAGAACCTTACGGTTTAAATCAACCTCAGCCAGCTTTAAGCCGTACATGAACTTGCTGTAGGACAGACCATTGATACGAGCTGCTGCGTTGATACGAGCAATCCACAGCTGTCTGAACTGTCTCTTTCTCTCTTTTCTGCCTGCATAGGAGCTGGTCAGTGCGCGCATAACGGACTGCTTAGCAACTCTGTACTGCTTAGAACGAGCGCCTCTGTAGCCCTTAGCCATCTTCAGGATTCTATTGTGCTTCTTCTTTGCGTTTAAACCGCCTTTAATTCTTGCCATCGGTAATTCCTCCTTCTACAATTTAAAACTTACAGATATGGTAAAATCTTCTTCATTGCCTTTACGTTAGTAGCATCGGTAACGATATCTTTTCTAAGATTTCTCTTTCTCTTAGTAGACTTCTTAGTTAAGATGTGAGACTTGTAAGCTTTATTGCGGACTAACTTACCGGTTCCTGTCTTTTTAAAGCGCTTTGCTGCAGCTCTGCTGGTTTTTAACTTTGGCATTGTAAATTTCCTCCTTAAAACTTTCTATTTTAACGTTTTGCAGTTAAAAACATAACCATGCTTCTTCCTTCCACCTTTGAGGGCTTATCTACTACTGCGATATCAGCCAGACTCTCAGCGAAATCGTCCAGAATGTATTTTGACTTGGACATATGTGCCATTTCACGACCGCGGAAACGAAGAGTAACTTTTACTTTGTCTCCCTTTTCCAGGAACTTTCTGGCAGCTCCTACTTTTGTGTTCAGGTCGTTAGTATCAATATTCGGGGACAAACGAACTTCTTTTACATCAATTACTTTCTGTTTCTTGCGGGCTTCTTTTTCCTTACGAGCCAGCTCGTAACGGTATTTTCCGTAATCGATGATCTTACATACCGGTGGTTTAGCAGTTGGTGCGATCTTTACCAGATCCAGTTCTGCTTCCTGTGCCAGCTTGAAAGCGTCTCTTGCAGACATAATTCCTAACTGTTCACCATTTTCACCGATCAATCTTACTTCTCTGTCTCTGATCTGTTCGTTAATCATTAATTCGCTAATAGTTGTACACCTCCATAGTCATGTTTTTGAATGAAGAGCAAAAATAAAGCGGATAGCCAGTGCCATCCGCAAAAATACATAATCTTTCACTGAAACCTTAATCTGTCTCTCAATACGATACCAGATAAAAATCAAACCAAAACATTCAGTTTTCAGTCAGTGTCTGAAATATGAACCCGGGTCACTTGCTCGTGCCAGGGTGAGGCGGATATACCTGCTTTCCTGTCAGTCGTTCTCACAACTTTTATTACTATACTCTATTTTGTTTTCTTTGTCAATAGGTTTTTTATTTATTTTTTCTCCGTTATCCCTGCTCAAAAGTACCGCAGCAGGTCTCTCCGCAGTCACAGGCGCCTTCTCCACGGATATCGATCTTTCCTGCACAGCAGCAGTGATCTTCATTGTATCTGCAGCTGTCCGCATCACAAACCACATCCAGTTTGGACTCAGGCGTTTTAAAAAGATTTTTAAAGACTCCGCCTGTGTTTTCGGAAAAACTTGCGCAGCAGGTATCATCTGCACAGCGTGCATGAGCCCCGTCTACTGTAATAGAACTCCTACAGCAGCACCCTTCCGCATAGTGTACACAGTTTTTTGCGCTACATTCCAGTTTCGTCATAATCTGGTCCCTCCTGATCTTTCATTCAAACATTTCTTAGGTTTAAAGGTTACCAGACTATTATGTTCCGAAACTCTTTTTTTATTCTAAGCGCGCTTTTTTAACGGACTTTTGCGTTCATGGCACGTACTGCCTGGATACAGGAGCTTTCTGTTCCGTCCATATGGTACATATCCCCCTGTGTAATGCCAGTATACACTTTTACATCATCTATGTATACTGTTCCTGTTCCCTGGGCTGAAATGACCAGTTCTCCTGCAGATGCAGTACCAAAGTTAAGGGTCACGGTCTGCGGACTGCCTGCAGATACAGTCTGCTTCTGTCCTCCTTCCTGCACCATGACCCGGCAGTTTCCTTCTCCTTCCAGCAGAAAACTTACATACAGGTTATTTCCTTCCATTCCTGCAGAGCGGTTGTGGATATCCTGACTGATCCATCCGGAAACCGGAAGTACTGCCATCCTGCTTCCATTGTGCTCTTCTACTTTGCTCCCGCCGGAAAATTTCCAGCCCTGCTGTGCAAGGGCAAACTGTGAATTATACACTTTATTATCCCCGTAATCCCTGTAAGTCCAGATCCCATATCCAAGTGTCTTTGCCTTAAACAGCTCTGCCATTCCATCCAGATAAGCCGCTTTCTCCGTTTCCAGAAGCTGGGCATTGTGCTCAAAACCAGGTGTATTATCTGTAAATAAAAACTGGTCAATGTAAAGTTTTTTCTGCTGGCTGTTCTGGAATAACCGGTCAAAATAAGAAGCTGCATTGGAAAGAGCCTGGGCTGCTGTTACTTTTTCCCCATTATTTTCAAATCCCATGGAAACGCTGAACATGGCACTGGCAAAGCCGGAGGAGCCACAGGAAAAAGTAGCATCATGAGGAGCACCTTCTAATGTCCCGTCCAGCCGCCTTACCGGATCCACATCCAGACGCACTTCCATGGAAAGGTCCGGAAATACAGTCTGGGTCTCTGCAAGGATCTCATTTAAAAAATGGTCATAAAACTGGAAAAACAATTTTCTTGCATAAGACTCTTTTGCCGGCAGATAGATTTCCCCATAAGAGTCAAAGGTATCCCTGTAGATCTCTCCTAATTCTTCTAATGTATAATGTTCTTTTACATACTGGGTATAGCCGCACTGTGCTGCCATTTTCCGTCCTGTGATCCCGCTTCCATAAAGGGTACTGCCATTTTCCGCAAAATTCCAGAAATCTTCCCAGGTAATAAAACCGCCGCTGAAATTGTCATAAGCAGACGCCTTTTCATACAACCGTTTTGCATAGTGAAGCCATGCTTTCTTTGTTTCACTGTCATAAAGCAGCTTTTCATAACGGGCCAGTACATTTTCACTGCTGTAATAGTCCCAGGTATATCCCACTCTTAACATGACCTTCAGATCCTGGGCTTTTGCCGCCTTCATTACCCGGTCAAACTTCTCCCATGCGTAGTCATTATAGTGTTCCGGCGCCATAGATGGCTGAAATTCCCTCCACGGTACTACAAGAATAATGCTGTTAAACCCATCTTCCCGGATCTGTTTTAACTCCTCATCCATATGGCTGCTTTCACTGTTCCAGAAATTGATCACCCAGTCATCCGAGTAATAGGTTGCAGACTTTAAATAACCATTTTCATGGTTCCCATGATCAGATGCTTTCGTAAATCCGGTACAGAACAAAAAAGCAGACGCTGCTGCTATAAGAACAGCGCCTGTTGTAACCCTTCGCAAATTTATCTTCATTTGTTTTTATCCCTTTCCCCTTTTGTAAGTTCCGGCCATACGGTACAGAGCATGGTCACAAAGCATGCTGTTCCGCCGATAAAGTTGGACACCGGTTCTGCCATAAGAATGCCGTCCGTTCCCATATGAAACATGCTGGGTAAGATAATGATCAGCGGTATTACAATGATCACTTTACGGAAAATAGAGAAGAATACCGCATTTTTCGCTTTTCCAAGACCAACAAAGATGGCCTGTCCTGCAAACTGAAACGCCATCATGAAAAAGCCGAAGAAATAAATACGCATAGCCGGAATTCCCGCTTCCACCAGATCCCCGGTACGGTTGAAGATGCGGATGAAAAACTCCGGAAATGCATGGACCAGAGACCACACTCCTAATGTATACAAAACAGAAACAGCAGATACAAACACAATTGCTTTTTTCACACGGCCGTATTCTTTTGCACCGTAATTATATCCCATCACAGGCTGGGAGCTGTGGGTAATGCCCTGGACCGGCATGGAAATGACTTCACGGACTGTATTAATGACCGTCATAATACCTACATATAAATCACCGCCTGTTTTCTGGAGCATGGCATTATACATGACCTGGACAGAACTGTTGGTAATGGACATGGTAAAGCCGCTCATTCCAAGGCCAATGATACGCAAAACCCTGGATCTTTTCAGTTTCATACAGCTCTTTTTCAGCTTTAAAATAGCCTTTGGACCTGTAAGGAATTTTAAGATCCAGATGGCGGAGATCAGCTGGGATAAGATCGTTGCCAGCGCTGCCCCATGCACACCCATGTGAAAGAAAAAGATAAAAACAGGATCCAGGATAATATTTGCAACTGCTCCCAATAATACAGTCATCATTCCAATGGTGCCAAAACCCTGGGAATTGATAAAGCTGTTCATTCCAAGGCCGGTCATAACAAAGATATTTCCCATCAGATAAATGGTGATGTAGGAGTCCGCATATCCGATGGTTGCGTCACTGGCGCCAAATAAATACAACATAGGCCGTTTAAATACAAGTCCCACCACAGTCAGGATAACTCCTACAACAACCATCATGGCAAAGGAATTTCCCATAATGGCTTCTGCCTCTTCATTGTTTCCCCGTCCTCTTTCAATGGAGCATAATGGGGCACCGCCCATTCCAAACAGGTTTGCAAAGGCGATCACAATGGATATGATGGGCAGACACAGTCCAAGACCTGTCAAAGATATGGTCGCCTCATCTTTTAACTGGCCGATATAAAGCCGGTCTACAATGTTGTAGAGCACATTGATCAGCTGTGCCAATGTCATAGGCACTGCCAGTTTTAATATGTTTACAACAATGCTTCCCTGGGCGAAGTTATTCTTCTGTTGTTTTTCCCCGGCTTCTTCTTTTGTTTCTTCTTTTACTTCCTCTTTTGCATTTTCTTTCTGTTTCATTTTTCTCCCCTTGTGCTTTTAAAACAATTCTGCTGTCTTTAATATCTGAAAGATCACGTATTTTCCAGTTCCAGGCGCAGTGCAGTCAGATCTGCCGGCTGGTCAATATCTTTTAATTCTCTTTCATCCACTTCCATCATCCATATTTCCTGTGGATATTTCTGCATGATCTGGCGTCCGCCCTGATCTCCTTCCAAAGCAAGAAGCTCTTTTTTGTAGCGTCTACGGAATATATTAGGGCTGCCTCTGTGTCCCTTTGCACACACACAGCCGATCCCTTTTTTGCTTTTCATAAACTCACTGACAAACCTGGCTATGGTCTCTCCTGCCATACAGGGCTGGTCTGCCACAAAATACAGATATGCATCTGCATTATCCCAGGCAACCTCTGTGCCAAGTTTAATAGAAGCTGTAATTCCCTGGTCGCTGTCCTCATTAAAAAAGCGCTCTGCTTCCGGAACCTGCTCCACAGATCCGGACAGTACCCGTTCATACTGGCTGATGAGGATCAGCTGACAGTTGATCTTTTCCGTTTTTTCTAACAATTTCGCTGCCTTTTGCAAGCTTAAAAGCCCGTGAAGATACAACGGCTCGCCTCTGAATTCTGTGATCAGTTTGTTGGTCCCATAACGCTTTCCAAATCCGGAAGCCATATAGATCATTGATACCTTCATTGTACTTACCTCTTTTTTCTTTTTATACAGTACATCCCCCTAAAACAGGTTAAATGACGTTTCCTTCCACAGTTCTCCTGTTAATATTCCCCGTTCTTCCTCCATTCTTTCCAGAATGTTTTTTCCATTTTCTTCCAGTTTCATGGTATCTGCCTGGTTAAAGACCGGGATCACCTGACTGTAAGGAAATTGTTGTCTCAATGGCTCTAAATACCCCTTTTTCATTAAAAGAGACATTTTCTCCTCTGTCATGATCCATTTTCCATCTTTTTGATCCTCTGGTATTTTTAAAAGCTGTTCTGACGGCTGCATCCTGAAACAGCAGTCGGCTGCCTGTTTTCCCAAAGCTCCAAGACCATAGATACAAAGGATCTGATCGGAATTTTCAGGGATCACCGGTTCTTTTGGTCCAGGCACTTTCACCGGAAGCCGTTTGGAACCATCTGCCTCCACTAAGATCACATCTGCCAGTTTTCCTGCTTTTTCATAAAACTCCCAGTCCCGGAAAGCGATCTTTCCCTCTTTGGCAGGACATCCTGCAACTGCTATCCCTTCTTTTTCCAGCATTTTTTCTACTTGTCCCAGATCCGGTTCCAATACTCCAAAATATTCCGGAACTGCCATATGGGTCGTAGTCATTACCAGCACACGGTATCCTTTTTCTCTGCCTTCCCAGGCCAGACGGCGTATATAAGAGGTTTTTCCCCCGCCTCCCACAAAAGAAAGAACAGGGGAACGGTCTGCCTGACCCGGATCTTTTTTTAACCGATCGTCTATAAAAAGCGCGGACCACAACGTATCCGTCTGTGTCCATTTTCCCTGTGTTTTTACAGAAATCTTCAAATAAATTCCCCCAAAATTTGTCTTTGGAGTAATTTTACCATAAATTCTTAATACCGTAAAGAAAACAGCTGTGTACAAATATAAAACAAATACAAAAAGACCTGAAACAGCGTCTGTTGATCCAGACTGTTTCAGGTCTTTGCTGGTTTTCAATTTTTATCTGTTATTATTTCTCACAGATTACTTTATACATATCGTAAGCTAAAATTCCAAATACAAATGTTACTGCGATTGCTGCCATGTTCTTGTCTTCCTTTCCTGAGTCGTAGTTTTTAATTCGTAGTTTTTATTGCTTAACCGGTTTGTTTCAACCTGTTGGATTGCTTTCTTAACTCTGTAAACAGTATAACCTAAAAATTTTTTAGGTACAATCCGCAAAAATAATAAGGTTTTTGAGAATATCTAAAACTTTTTGTATATTATGCAAAAAGTTTTAGAATTAACAAGCCCGCCAAATTATTAACATGTTATTGAGAAAACTTATCATTTAATCCTATGGACATTTTCCTATAAATCATGTATGATTTTACCAAGAGTTAGTTAGTACTAACCATTCTGATACGAAACATATAACTTACCATTCCCCCATACATATAATACAAGAACATGTTCTAAATACACTTTTCAGGGGCACACAACACATTATATTGCACACACCAAAGGAGGCTACATTCATGAGCGTTGTTATCATCGGCGGACATGACCGTATGGTCAGCCAGTATAAAAAAATCTGTAAAAACTATAACTGCAAGGCAAAGGTATTCACTCAGATGAGTGCCAGCCTGGACAAGCAGATCGGAAGACCGGATCTTTTAGTTCTGTTCACCAATACCGTTTCCCACAAGATGATCCGCTGCGCTTTAGACGAGGTCAATGAGCAGGAGACCGAGATCGTGCGCTGTCATACCAGCAGCGGTACTGCTCTTACTGAGATCTTAATGCAGCATGTTCCGGCATAGAGACAGGCATGAACTAAAAAAATAAAAACAGGACTGTAACCAGAAATTCCCTGGTCCACAGTCCTGTTTTTTGTATTTTGAGATATTTTCTTTTGGGTTTTATTCCTTTTTAGTACTCTTTCAATGCCCGTACTGCACACTCAACCTGCTCTTCTGTATTAAAATGAGAAAAACTGAAACGCACAGCCCCCTGGTCCACGGTGCCTAAAGCCCCATGCATTAAAGGCGCACAGTGACCACCGGAACGGGTATCGATCCCATATTCTGTTGACAGATAGTCGCTGACTTCCCCGGACTCTTCTTCTCCCAGGTTTAAAGACACAATAGCAGCTCTGTCTTTCTGTGAAAAATCCCCGTAAATGCGGATATCCGGGATCTCCTTTACCTGTTCATAGAAAAGCTGCATCAGCTTCTGTTCCCGGGCGCCTATGGCCTCGATCCCTTCTTCTTTTATGTAAAGAAGGGCAGCTCTCAGTCCGGCAATGCCATGCCCGTTTAAAGTACCTGCTTCTAAAGCTGTAGGCATCACTGAAGGATGCTGTTTTTCAAAGGTAAGGATACCGCTTCCTCCTGATAATAAAGGTTTTACAGCAAGACCTTTGCGCACACACAGTCCGCCTGTTCCCTGGGGTCCCATAAGGCCTTTGTGACCGGTAAAACACAGCACATCAATATGGTTTTCTTCTATATTAATAGGAAAATGACCTGCTGTCTGGGATGCATCTACGATAAAAAGGGCTCCGGCCTGTCTGCACCACTCTCCTACTTTTTTTAGATCTGTACGATTTCCTGTAAGATTAGATGCATGGGTCATGACTACTGCCCTGGTTCCCGGTGTGATCGCTGCCTTAAGGGCTTTGTAGTCCAGTTTTCCAAGGCGTCTTACCCGTTCTTTTCCCTCTTCACCGGCACTTTCCGGTGCCTGTTCACAGCCAACAATGACCAGTTCTGCTCCCTGTTTTTCCATTTCATATAAAGGACGCAGCACACTGTTGTGTTCTAAAACCGTTGTCACTACCCGGTCTCCCGGTCTGATCAGCCCCTTAATGGCAATATTTAAGCTTTCGGTAGAATTGGCTGTAAATGCCACCTGCTCCGGACCATCTCCATGGAACATTTCTGATAAAAGGACCCGGGTCTCAAAAATGACTCTGGCTCCTGTAAGTGCTTCTTTATAAGCTCCTCTGGAGCAGTTTCCCATACTGGAAATGGCCTCTGCCACCGCTTCTGCCACACAGGGCGGACGGTAAAAAGAAGTAGCTGCGCTGTCCAGATAGATCATATGCTCCCCTCCTTAATATCCCTGCTTTTCCTCTAAGTACATCAGGCCCTCTAAAACAGAGCCTCCGATGTTTCTTGCCTTATCAGAAATGGTAAAGCAGTTTTTATATTCACTTTCTCTCGGGTCGATATCTGCGATCTTAAAGCCAACTGTTACCGGATAAGCATCACGGATCAGACCGCGGACCAGACCGGTAAGAGTTGCCTCTACCTTGACCTCTTCCCCGTTTTCTGTGCAGATTACAGCAATGGTCTGTCCTTTTTCTACCTTATCACCGATCTTTACTCTGCCGTAAAGCTTTCCTTCTGCCGGTGAATGGATGACCCGTTCTTTTCCGTATCCGCCAATGATACCGGGAGTACCTGTATTGGGCGTAGCCGGTCCCTTTTCGATAATACGGCCCAGGTTATGACCTCTCTGTGTTTCAACTACAAGATCTACATCTACACCTGCACTAAAACCAGGTCCCAAAGCAATGGTCTTATCTGCCATCTGGCGGTTTGTCCCCAGATTTTTCTTTGCCAAAATCGCATCTACTAAGGCCCATGGACGTACCTGTTTTAAGATATTGCACTCCGGATCTACTAAAAGAGGTACTTTCTTTTTCTCTTTTAATACCTCTTTTGCTTCTTCCCAGGACTCTACCTTTATACAGGTCACATCCTCAACCTTGCTCTCCCCGTCATAAACAGCTTCTGAAAGCGCCACCTGACGGCGGATCGCAGACGGTGTGGATATCTCCAGGATCACTACCGGATATCCGCTGCGGAAAAGCCGGCTGATGGTACCGGTAGCAATATCTCCCCCTCCTCTTACGATCACAAGCTGTTCATTTCTCTGTATCATATACTTACCTTCTGCCACTCAAAATGTGTTTAAATATACCCAAACACATCGAGAAATTGAAGTTCTCACGAATACTTCTTACTGCTTCATTGTG
>ERZ1026864.1086-NODE-1086-length-14158-cov-5.003900_pt1 | contig 14158 bp, 7 predicted proteins | sample MGYA00380162_ERZ1026864 | MGnify/ENA primary metagenome ERZ1026864 (study PRJEB33269, sample SAMEA4719798) | human gut metagenome | biome: human-associated habitat; feature: organic feature; material: feces | place: Cameroon | collected 2013-10 ... | reverse complement strand
ATATGTAGAAGCGGTGATATAATGGTATAAAATTAATTTAATGCTATTCTCTGAGGAGAAGAAAGGTGTACTTAGTGAAAATATCATATAACGGTCTATGGAAATTATTAATTGATAATGGAATGCAAAAGAAAGATCTGATAGATAAAATCGGAGTCAGTTCTACTACCATTGCAAAAATGGGGAAGGGAGAAAAAGTGTCTTTAGATGTATTGAGAGAATTTGCAATTATTTCAATTGTGATATTGGTGATGTTATGAGTTTTGCAAAATGAATATGTCTCCATATGTGATAAAATTAAAGATTGAGAGGATATACAAATCTTAAATGCAGAAGACAATTTACAATAACGCATTTATCCGATTCGCGGACAAGGAATTTGATGAAAAGTATGCATTGATAAGTCATGCAATTCAGCTGGGAGATACAATTAACGCTAAGAAGTATCGTGACATTTTAAAGAAAAACGGAATTGATGCAATCGATTTACCCTCTGTAGCATTGTTTAATAGAGAAAATAAAATTGAATTAGTGCCAGAGCAGAATAAATTTACGTTTATAGATTTATTTGCAGGAATTGGTGGCTTTCGAATTGCTATGCAGAAGCTTGGTGGCCAATGTGTTTTTTCAAGTGAGTGGGATGAGCCTGCTAAAGAAACGTATTTTAGAAATTATGGAGAAGTTCCGTTTGGTGATATTACGATACCGGAAACGAAAGCGCTAATCCCTGATAAATTTGATGTTTTGTGTGCAGGCTTTCCATGTCAGCCGTTTAGTAATGCAGGATTAAAAAAGGGAATAGAAGATACACGAGGGACATTGTTTTATCATATCGCGGAAATATTACGTGATCATCAGCCTAAGGCAGTATTGCTTGAGAATGTTAGAGGACTTATCAGTAATGATAAAGGTAAAACGATTCAAACAGTTTTAAGAACAATTACTGGAATGGGATACACATGTAACGTACCGCAAGAGCTTATTGACAATGGACCGGTATCAAAATTGAAAGAGGAATGTGCAAAGATGGTTTTGTGTGCAAAAGATTACGGGGTTCCACAGAATCGTCCAAGAATTTATATAGTACTTTGGAAAAAAGATATGGATATTAAAGAATTTATATATCCACAGGCAGAAAACATGAAAACAAAAGTTGCATCTATACTTGAAAAAAATGTTCCTGATACATTTACAATTTCAAATAAATTGTGGGCTGGACATCAGAGAAGAAAGCTTGAACACGAGGAAAAAGGAAATGGCTTCGGGTACTGTTTGTTTAATGGAGATTCAGAATATACAAGCACAATATCGAGAAGGTATTACAAAGATGGTAGCGAAATACTGATTGAGCAACCTGGAAAGAATCCAAGAAAAATAACACCAAGAGAAGCGGCCAATTTACAGGGATTTCCTAAAGAGTTTAAGCTTCCGGATTCAAATACAAAAGCATATCAGCAGTTTGGAAATAGTGTAGCAGTACCGGTAGTTGAAAAGGTATCAGAGCAAATTGTGAAACAAATATTGGAGGTGTAAATATATGTTTGCAGATTTAAATGATCCTGCGCTTCAACCAGAAAGTATTAAGGCAGGACTTATCCCAGAAATAACAATAAGTGAAGGATTGAGAGTAAAGCTGGATGAGATGTTTTCACAGGAAGAGAAGGCATATAACAAAATCTGGGGAACAACATCAGTTGTTCAAACTGATAAAAGTTATGTTTTCTTTTCAAATCAATGGTTGTATCTGGCTGTAATGTGCAAAAAATATGCACAGGCTTTATATCAGTATTGTGATTTCTTTGATAACCATATGAGGGTTGATGCTGATGTGATGAATTGTGTTAAAGCTCAGAATTATAGCGGAACAGCATATGTTAATCTTTTTGACTCCGATAATGACAAGGAGTATATGAAGAAGTTCATTAACGGAGATCAGGAGTTTAGACCTGGTAAGAATCTGGTTAATACCGGAGATAAAATCAGATCATGTAAGGATATCTTTGGGTCTTGTGTTTTGGGAAAAATGGATGTTCCAAATGCGTCATCTGCGTATCTGGGAAATCTGGTTTATTATCTTGCGAAAAGACCTGAACTTTATGATGAGCTTGAAAATGAAATAGCCGGACAGACACAAGTGTTGGACTCGGCAATAAAACTTCCGTCTGTGGTTAAGGATTGTGCAAAAGCAATCGTGGATTACATATATAAGTTAGATGGGTTCAAAAGCATTATCGAACGAGTCGAGGTTATGGAGCAGTGTATAAAGATTAATACAGGGAATACAAATGGGCTGTTACCAGAAGGAAACTGGTTGAGGTATATGTTTGCACGTCCATCATCGGGAATGTTTGATCCAGATTCATCAGGGGATAAACCTAGAGTGTTTGATACAGAATATCTCATAAAATCCAATGGTGAAGAGTATAGATGTAAGTTGACCACAGAATGGGTGGGTACAGAAATAACTGAGGGGGCACAGGGCAATAATTATCTGCAGGCTCTTATAAAACTTGCTGGATACTATTATTCTGATGCGCTTGAAATAAAAGAAGAGGGTGGAGTTTATTATCTCTATATTTTAAAGAAAGAATTTCTGATTTCAGATTTACCGGATACATTTGATTCCGTTTTTGCAGAGAGATATATTACTTCACTTTTGACAAAACCGTTTGTGATTTTAACTGGTAATAGTGGTACGGGTAAAACCAGAATTGCAAAACAGTTTTCACAGTATCTGGAAAGAACAATTGATGGAAAAAAGAACTGGTTAATTATTCCGGTCGGTGCCGATTGGACAGACAATACCAAAATGCTTGGGTTTTATAACCCGCTTGAAGAAAGGTATGTCTCAACTCCAACATTGGATTTTATACTTCAGTCTATTAAAAATCCGAGTATACCATATTTCCTTATACTTGATGAAATGAATCTGTCTCATGTGGAGAGATATTTCTCGGATTTTTTAAGTGCGATGGAATCAGATGAGGCGATACCACTTTATAAGGTAGTGGAAAATAAAGTAGAAGAAAATGCTGCTATTCCGGAGAAAATACGACTTCCTAAAAATTTGTTTGTAACAGGAACCGTAAATATAGACGAAACAACTTATATGTTTAGTCCGAAGGTACTTGATCGTTCTAATGTTGTTGAGTTTAAACCTGAAAAAGAAGCAGTCTTGGATTTGATTACAGGGACAGTTGATGCAAACAATGTTGCCGCTGCGGGAAATGGAGTGGCTGAGGGATTTATGGATCTTGCGGCTATAATCAGAAACGGGAAATGTAATGTTGAACAGTCAAAGCTTGAACAAGTTCGAGAATTCCTTGGCAGCATCTACGAGGAGCTACAGGAAAGCGGATTTGAATTTGCCTATCGTACTGTTAAGGAGATACGTCAGTATTTTGCAGCAGCATATGAGTTACAGAAAGATGACTTTGATATAACAAGAACAATGGATGAGCAGATTGTTCAGAAGATTCTTCCTAAGATTTACGGTGATAGAAAACAGATAGGAGAATTATTAGACACTCTTGAGAAAAAGTGTTCCGAGGGAATTGAGGATTCCTCAGAAGAGATGACTTTATCGTTGAAGAAAATAGAGCAGATGAAGAAAAGACTTGATAAGTATCAGTATGCAAGCTTTATGTAAGAAGGTATTTTTATGGGTATAGCAGCAGTTTCATTTAAAGATAAAAATGGAATAGAGATTGTGGTTTATCCGCAGGGGGAATGGGATACGATTGACTTTGATGCAGCTGCTTTTGATGAAGGTACAGATATGATTGCCTATGAAACCAAAACAACTGCGCCGAAGTCTGCTTTATCAAAACTTGATATTGCTACCTCCGTGGATGGGAAAAAGATATTACGACTCCGCGAAACTGTTACCTATACCTGCAGATTAAAAGATGCCAGTCAGGAAGGGATTGATCAGATTTGCAAAAATCTTGTTTTCCCAAACGAGAAGAACAATAAGTTTCTCAAGGTAACAAGAGATAGAGATGTTTTATCTTTTAGATTTATAAACTACCTTGGAAGAACACATTTAAAAAACTCTGCAAATGAAATTGTAGCAGATTTTGAGATTGTGCCTCAGAAAATGAATTATGAAGAGGACTATATTGAACTTACTAAAAAGCTGGCTGAAGAGTGTGCAGAAATTCTACTGGAATATTCCGGTGTTACTTCAAACAATTTTGGTTCATCTGATGCAAACAGCTCTAAGACTCTTTTGGAACAGTTTATTTTCTTGAGAGAATTTTGTTACTCACATAATTTACAGGCTCTCTTTGGACATATAAAGCGTAATCCTGACAGGATGCTTATAAAAGATGAGGTTTTGAAGCCGGTAGGGCAGGGCGTTCCGAGTGCAAACTTCTATTCCAGTCCTTTTTCTCATAGTAGAGGATGGCAGATGACAAATGGAAAGCCTATGCCTCAAGAGATCGCAGTAAGCAGAAAGTTTGATAGTCTCGATACTGTAGCAAACTGTTTTGTGAAGTTTGCTATAAAAAGTTTAACCGGATATGTAGAGAACTTTGTTCGAGTCTAGATGTTGCAAAAGGGAAAAATGCGGGACAGAACATGTATACAGAGTGTTATCGAGAGGCTTTTGAGATTCAAAGAATTACAGATGATATTTTAAAGGATCATTTCTTTGATGATGTAAGAGAACTAACGATTATGCCGCAGAACAATCAGGTACTTGAAAAGAGAGAAGGCTATAGACAAATCTTTTTTGCTGCAGCTATGGTTGATCTTGCCCTTCAGCTGAACTGGGAGGGGGTGCAGGATGCTTATAGTGGCGAATCTAAAAATACGGCATTGCTGTATGAGTATTGGCTGTTTTTTGAACTTAGAAAAATTATCAGTTCAATTGATAATTGCCAATGCATACAGGCTTCACAGAAGCCGTTTATTAATACTGATAATGGTCTGACCCTTTCACTAAGTGAAGGTAAGACTTCTTGTCAGGCATTTCTTCTTCCTGATTTAGGTACCAGGGTAAATCTGTATTATAACAGAACTTTTTCAAGAGAAGAGTTTTCCAATACAAAGTATGCAGGTTCATATTCTAGACCGTTCAGGCCTGATTATACGTTGGAAGTATATCCCTCGGATTATATCAAACCTGAAGACGCTGTCAGAGAAGGTGCGGTAAGTTATATTCATTTTGATGCGAAGTATCGAATAACTGATATTAGATCTTTTATCGGATTAGATGAAAATGAAATGACAGAGGAACAGATAAAAGAAGAAGTTGAAAATGATAAACAGGATAGTGTAACAAATACATACAAGCGTGGGGATCTTCTTAAAATGCATACATACAATGATGCAATTAGAAGAACGGTAGGAAGTTATGTTTTGTATCCAGGTGATTTTGATTTAAAGACAAAGAATTACAGACTCTTTGAAGAGGTGCTTCCAGGAGTAGGTGCTTTTGCAATCAAACCAAGTATTCAAGCGGATAGCGAAAATGCACTGAAGGATTTTATATCTGAAATCATTGAAGCGCGTAGCAGAAAATACAGTAGACTTAACCGTATATTGTCATATAGTAACCTTGTACTTGGGGAACCTGCGATAAGTATGCTGGATAAAAGAACTGCCGGAAAGGAAAAGGACAACAAGAATATTCATGATGATTTATGTGTAATTGGCTATTTGCGACCTGACTATTATGAAGTATTGAGCCGAGCAAATCTTTTGTCTGTAGGGAAGACCTTTGTGTTTTATTACTATGCAATTAAGGGGGAATCAGTATATTCACATCATGAAGATATAGGGAAAGCAAAGTATTTACGCTTTTATCAGAATGATATCAGTGACACGGGCACATATGAAATTGAGCCGGTCAAAGGAATTATTAAATCAAGGGAATTGGTCTCAAAGAAACAGTTGGATGAGATATTGGCTGAGAAGGGATCCAACGATGGCAAGGAGAGATCTGCGGATTTCTATTATGTTTTCAAAGTGGAAATAATAAGCTGCAATGAAATAAAGATTAGTAGTAAAAATAATGATTTGAATGGTGTGAATGGAAACGATACATTTAGTCCGCATTCACCTAAGGTTGTAACTGAAGAATGGTTAGAAAAGTATTGCTGACTTTTAATACAGAGTGTGATATAGCGAAAACGAGGGGATAAGTATTGGGTGCTTTTAATGAAAAAGATATGCAAATAAGGGAGATAAAAGAGGGATATCAATTTCTTGATAAATTGTATGCTACTTATCCTATTATTGGCAATGCTTTAATTAAGGAATCAACGCAGGAAAAAATAAATGCTCAGGCGAAACAAGCACTTGATAAGTTGGTGGAAAACCCATCATATTTTTCTGCAGTTTCGATAAAATGGCATATGTTTATTACATTGGCAACAATAAACTATGCAAAAAAATGGAATATGTATGAGGAAGGACGATTTACTAAATATATTACACTTCAGTTTGGATATAGGGATGATTCGGGTAAAATTTGGGGAATAATCTCTAGATCGCTTGAAAAGACATTTAATACTAAAAATAGATTTTTCCTTAAGGGAAAAAATGGAAGAGAGTTCTACGAGACAGTTTTAGTGCATTCATTCGCACCTCTTAATGCGTGGGATTCTGTATTTGATTTGTTGTATGATTTTTTGAAATACAATTTGCGATGGAATTACATTAAGGACGATCCTATTATCAATAAGATGATTTATGCACTTAATGCAAAAATGAATGGAAATTTGTCTGATGATGAGAATTTGTTTATTAGTTCTAAGGAGTATCACATAAGGCTTGGAGCAAAACGCCTACTACAAAACCGCCCAGAGTATTCAACAGTATTATTTGAACAAATTATTGCCCGAATAAGTAATTTGACACAGAACTCTGCAAAAGAACCAGCTACCTATGTTGAGCAGCTTGTAGATCAGTGGTTTACAAATAGAATTAGCAGAAAGCTGGAAGGTGAAAAAGAGCAATTTGCGAGAAAAGTGTCGCATTTAGGTGATACAGCTTTGTGCTATTCCAGAATTAGAACATCATTAATTCTGGATTCATCAAGGATAGTTGTGAATATTCCTACCATTCGTTTGGAGAATACTGGACATAAATATGCAGAAGTAAAGATTTATGATGAAACAAGGTTTATTTCTAAAGAAATACTTGAAATCTATGGGAATGAGCTTGGAGAGACAATAAGTGGATGCAAGATTTCAATTGCTATTTCTGCTCTTAATTCATGTAATTTAAAGGTGGAAATTATCTGTGATGGAGATGCAATCTATGATTCTGGAAAGCGTCATTATAAAAGATTTTGGATTTTTAAAAATGGTAAGGAAACAAGCATAAGCGGATTAAAGCTAGGAAGATATGAAATATATGCGCCGAAAGCAGAGATGATATCTTTTGAGAAAGTAGATATATTTGAGAAGAATAATAACTATCTTGATATCCGCTTGAAAGAAGATTATGCGATTTATTATAATAACAGACTTGTTGCAATGGATACATCTAATATTAGCGAGGTGACAATCTCAGAACCGGATTTTGTTGAAGGTTGCCATTATGTAACAGAATCACGTGAATGCAAGATAGCGCTTATTCAAGATAACTTTTCTCTATATTTGGATAAAGAACGACAGGGAAATAGCATACGTGTGTATTGTGGTAGAGAGGAAGTAGATCTTACTGCTTATTGGAAGGAAGGCGATGTTTGCGAAATACCTTTGAATGGGCTTTCTATGGCAAATGATGTGCTGTCAATAAGTATCGTAAGCCTAGAAAAAGATATTGTTATCTATGAAAAGCAGTTCTTGGTTCTAAAAGATTTTAATGTGTACTTTAACAAGGATTGTTATGTTATGCAAGATGACTATGATGAAGCGGTTGCTGAACTAAGAATCAATGGGGAAATACAAAAATATAACATTCAGATAGGCGAGAATGTAATATCAATTGATTATGGAGATGGAAATATCAAAGTTGATATTCCTGCTATGAGTTATCATTGGAATGGCATTAATAATATTTATCCTGGAGAAAATATATGGGTTGATGATATTAAACAGGGGGCGGAATTAGAGATAAATTGTTCATGTGATATGGATTTTGAAATTGAAATCGGGGATGAGAAAATTGCAGATGCAAAAATAGACCTTTTTGCAATTGCAGAGCAGGAAAGAAATAAGGCCTTTTACAATTATCCAGTTGTGGTTTCAGTTCAGAATCATAGGTACACATTGGGGCAAATTATTTTCTCTGAAATGTTTATTAGGATGCCTGTATTTACATCTGATGAACAATTCATTTACTGGGATGGTGGTATTAGCTTCATTGGTGATCGTAATAAAAGAATCAGACTGGATTTATATAACAAAGAGAATCAGGCTTATTCACTGGATTTGAAATTCGATGATAATAAGATTGAATTACCGGAAGATTTTGTAGATGGTGAATATACATATTCAATAGTTCTGGAATCGGAAAAAGAGGAGCTGATTCTTGCACAGGAAACGCAGTTCTTTGGAAACCCGAATAAATACAGATTTGAGAATAAAGTAATAGAAATTTTTGAAGTTACTGAGGATGTTGAAGAAGGGACTAAACCCCAGAAAATAAAGCCTGTTTACATTGAGAATATTAAGTTTATAGAAAGAAATTTTGTGGCATCCGAAGATGGTATTTTCGATATTTATGAAGGACAGATGTTTTTTGTTAGGCCTGATGGAAGTAAAAAGTACTATTCACGTAAATATTATACCAGCAAGCAAACAAGTTTTTCGTTCTATAAAATCAACCCGGTAAAAATTATCTATATTAACGAAAAGCTGTTACGGATTGTAAATGAAGATGATGAAGGACTCTATTGTTATGATAATTTTGGAACTTCTCCAAGATTGGAAATTACAGATAGGGAACCAAGGATTGGTGCAAAAAATTATAAAGATATTCTTTTTTATTTATATGGATCGAATGTAAAGAGGTTAAGAGCGCAGGTTACCGCACCTGTTATTTCCACATACTCAAATGTAAGGAATGATTTTGAAAAGTATGTTGAGATAGATCAGCGTGAAGTTATTGAAGCGGAAGTATCAAGACGCATGATAATAAATGCAGGCCCAGGAACAGGTAAAACGTGGACCCTGATTGAAAAGATAATAAATCTTGTAGATGTTCAGAAAGTTGATCCTGAAACTATTTTGGTACTTTGTTTTTCCAAAGCAGCAGTAGAAGTTGTAAAGAATAGATTAAAAAAAGCAGCTGACGAAGAACGCGTATCAGAAGTAATTAATCTTGTTGATGTCAGAACCTTTGACTCATTTGCTTCACAAGTATTGTACTGGGTAAAGGATGAAAGTGAATATGATAACCTGCAATACTATGACATTGGAAAATTGAACTATGATGAAAGAATTAATCTGTTTACGAGTACTATAACGGCTCTGCCAGAGTTAATGGAACAATGTAGCCATCTGTTTGTTGATGAGGTTCAGGATTTGGTGAAGGAGCGCGCACGTATGGTGCTTGCTATGATAAGAAATATACCGGAGCCTTCAGGAGTAACATTGCTTGGCGATGCTTGTCAGTCAATATATGACTATCAGGCAGGAAATGACCGGATGACTTCAAAACAGTTTTATGGTGTTATGGCAAATGATATGCCAAAATTTGCATACTATACATTTACAAGAAATTACAGGCAGGATAATGAACTTGCATATTTAGGCGACGGTTATAGAAAGCATATTTTAAGTGGAAGAATTAAAGACTGTGATTCTTATTGGCATAATGATGTTGAAAAACGAATACCTCAGTTCAAGGAGTATGATGCTGATAAGATAACGCAAAGTAGTTTAAGAGAATTACTGAATGCAGGAACTGTAGGAATACTAACCAGAACCAATGGCCAGGCACTGAAAATATCAGCGGCTTTGAGGGAAAAAGGAATTGATCACGTTTTAAAGAAACGATTACGAGATAACACATTAAATAAGTGGATAGCCTTAGTCTTTAATGATTATGAGCTGACTTCAGTAGATGAAGAAGATTTTACAAACCTATACAATCAAATAGCAGATCCTGAAGACGTAGAATCGTATGAGGTATGGAATGCCATAAAAGAAGCTGCACGCGTTTCATCAGAAAGAATTGGTGTGAGAGATATATTGAAGGGCGTAATGACTAATTCAAGATCTATGGTGCTATATTCGCATGAAAGGGTATCTGATTTAACTGTTACGAATATTCATAGAGGAAAAGGACGAGAATTTGACGCAGTATTAGTTGAAAATGATATTTTCTCAGAAGATGAGAAAGAGTTAGAAGAACATAAGGTTTGTTATGTTGCATTGACTAGACCTAAGCGCGAAATATATAGAATAAATGCAAAGGCAGATTATATTCGAATTGACAAAGAAGGCGATAGACGATGCTTTAAATCTGATTATGTAGGGTTTAACAAACAGCGCTTGACGTATTTTGAAGTTACAGGGGAGCCAGATATAGATTTGAGATCCTTTGTACGAGAAAATGGAGCACAACTTTATATCAGGGAAAACTATGATGACCTTGTAGGAAAGAAAATTGTTTTGATTAAAGATAAACATAAGTCAGAGTTTGTACGTTACAAGATTGTTCTTGGTGAAGATAATTACGTTCTTGGATATACAAGCAAAGAATTTTACGAGTCATTAAGGAGAGCGCTGCATACAGTGTATAAGTTACCTTCAAGAGCAGAATTGTACTTTAATGTCTATCCGGAGCGTTTTACAGACATATACGTCGATGATGTAATTTCTGTAATTGATCAGCTTGATGGTTCAGAAATGGGTGTAAAAGCCTTTGGAGAAATGGTCACTTGGAATGCAGTTACCGTTGTTGGTTATAGCAAAGCGGAATACTAATAGGAGAATGAGATGGCGGATTATAAAGAGTTCTATGAGGCTCGAAAGGAAATCATAGACATAGTAAAAAAAGACCTTATTGGGCCTGTATATGAAGATGAAATACTGGTTGAGCGTCCTACGCAATACTATGTTATGGGAAAACTATATCCAAGAGCAAAGGATGAGCAGGATAATGAAAGCGATACAGATGAGGATGTAACAACAAACTCTGGCATGGATCAGAATACTGATTCATATGATAGTGCATTGGCGTCTACAAATGTTATTGATCCAAGTACCATGGGTGTTACTTTTACAGTTAAGCCAGGTGTTAAGCAAATAAAAGTGTCTGTAAGCTATGCTCAGTATCATTCAAATACAAAGGAAGAGATAGATAAACAAGGACTTGACGTTAGTAAATATGAAAATGATGTGACGGATAAGACGTTATTTTGGGTTAGAGAGCTGGGAAAACAGGAATTTGTATTTGATATAGGAAAGGATAAAGAATACAGAATTGTTGATGAGATATATCTTAGTTCGTTCACTCATAAAACATTTGAGAGTGGGGAAACAGTTATTACCATAGTTCTCACAAACAAGTATGTAATTGATCAGTTTGATTTTGATGAAAAGAATAATCACTCTTTATTTCAACCTGAAATTACTATCGTTTCAGATGAAATGGAAGGAAGAGTGTTTACTTCTGTTCGCAGACAAATTGAGCTTACTGATGATGAAGAGCTATCAGAGCTTGATATGTTATATGCAGCTAATGGTTGCTTTGGCCAGGGGCATGGCTGTGCTGTTGAATGGGATGTAGAAAAGGTGGAACCAGACTATATTAAGAGCTCGTTTATGCCTGCATTTAATCTTCTTCAAATGAAGGCACGTCAAATAGAGAATAACCCTGTGTTCAACATGAAATATTTACACACAGGAGATGCCAAAGAAATAATTGCTAATTTAGAGAGTTTTGTAGATGAATATAGAGACTGGATTAAGAAACTTAAGGAATCTATTCTCAAAGAATATGAGGAAAGCGCAAATAATAATATAAATAAGTGCCTAACTGTTTGTGAGAGAATTGAGCAAACAGTTAAGACTCTTGGAAAAAGTGCGAAGGAAAATGGAAATGCATGGAAGGCTTTTAGATATGCAAACGAAGCTATGTACATGCAAAGACGACAATCAATAATAAAGGGTGGAAGGGAACCAAAAGATGAGAATATTAATTGGTATCCGTTTCAGCTTGCATTTGTGATGCTTGAAATAATGTCATTTGTAGATCCGACTGGGGATGACAGAAAGACGGTTGATTTGTTGTGGTTCCCTACTGGTGGTGGTAAAACCGAGGCATACTTAGGAATTGCTGCATTTTGTATTTTTTATAGAAGACTAAGCCATGAAGAAGGTGTAGACGGTGTAACTGTTTTGATGAGATATACCCTACGATTGCTAACGATTCAGCAGTTTGAAAGGGCTAGTATCTTGATTTGTGCTTGCGAATTGTTACGAAAGAAATATGCTTTACTGGGCGGGGAGATATCAATTGGATTATGGGTTGGAAATAAACTTACTCCAGGTACGATTGAAGTGGCCGATACTACTTTAGCAAAGTTACATAACAATGGAAATGTAGATCAAGATGAGGCAGATCCATGTCAGATAAAGATTTGTCCTTGGTGTGGTAAAAGAATATATCCTAAAAATTATTCTATTAATGCGGCAAAAACTCGTATGAACATAAAGTGTACGAATGACGAATGCGTCTTTTCAAAAGAGGAAAGCTTGCCTATTCACTTAATTGACGAGGAAATCTATGGAATTCGACCAACATTTATAGTTGCTACGGTGGATAAGTTTGCTCAGATTACGTTACAAGATAAACCGGCGGCGTTGTTTTCAGTCGATAAGCAATGCCTTCCTCCTGAATTGATTATTCAAGATGAGCTTCATCTTATTTCCGGACCATTGGGAACAATGACTGGAATATATGAGGCTGCAATAACAAAAATATGTGAACGTGATGGGGTACCAGTAAAGGTTGTAGCTTCAACAGCAACTATTCGTAATGCGGATAAGCAGATTAGAGCTTTATATGGAAGAAAATTTGCTCAGTTTCCGCCACAGGGAACATGTGCGGATGATTCCTTTTTTGCTGTGAAATCAACTCCAGAGGAGAGACCGGCAAGACTATATATGGGAGTTATGGGAGTTGGAGCGACTTTTACCACAACTCTTATAAGAGTGTATGCTGCATGGCTGTTTGCCTCTAGGTATCTGATTGATAAAGGATATAGCGATAAAGCCATCGATAACTTCTGGACGTTAACTGGATATTTCAACAGTATTCGAGAATTGGGCGGTGCTCAGACACAGGTAGTAGATGATATTCAAAGTAGATATCAATACTTAAAGGATAAGAAATTTGCAGATTTTAATCCTAAATATACCGGAAATAATAAATATGAGTATTCTGAAGAATTAACGAGCCGAATGACGAATGACCAGATTTCAGATATCATTCAGACTCGACTTAAGGTCCCATATACAAGTGAGCAGGGTGATGATGTACCATTTGATTTTATACTTGCGTCAAATATGATTTCAGTCGGCGTTGACGTAGGTAGATTAGGAACGATGGTCGTTGCTGGACAACCAAAAACAAATGCTGAATATATTCAGGCTACAAGCCGTGTCGGACGTGATAATCCAGGACTTGTGTTTATGATTTATAATGCATCTCGTTCTAGAGATAGATCACACTACGAACAGTTTTTAAGGTATCATGCTGCACTATACCGCTATGTGGAAGCAACAAGTTTAACACCTTTCTCTGATAGAGCTAGAGACAGGGGACTTCATGCCTTATTCGTTACGTTATGTAGATATATGTGCCCAGAGTTGCTGGGAAATGAGAATGCATCAAGATTTGATCCATCTCTTCCGGCAGTTAAGGAAGTTGAAGATATTATATTTAAATATGTTCAGATTGTTGATAAACGTGAGTTAGATAATGTCATCAAGGAAGTGAAGTTCATTGAAATGAAATGGGCAGAAGAAGCTCAAGGTGAACTGTGGTATCACAGAAAAAAGAAGAGATCTTTGTTAAAAGAAGATATCGAAGAGGATGATAGATTTAGATGTATGAATAGTATGAGAAGCGTTGAAAAGCAATCGGGATTATATTTGCTAGGAGATTGATTATGAGGATTGGACCAAAAAGCGCTAAAACAAAGAAAGACGCAATAGGAAAGTTAAGAAAAACGCAATTAATCACT
>ERZ1026864.1083-NODE-1083-length-14175-cov-3.655170_pt1 | contig 14175 bp, 15 predicted proteins | sample MGYA00380162_ERZ1026864 | MGnify/ENA primary metagenome ERZ1026864 (study PRJEB33269, sample SAMEA4719798) | human gut metagenome | biome: human-associated habitat; feature: organic feature; material: feces | place: Cameroon | collected 2013-10 ... | reverse complement strand
CCCATGCCGAGGATTCTCGAAGCCATGCGGTCGGGGTGGAAGGTGTCGAGATCGCCGAGCTTTTCGCCGACGCCGACGAACTTTATCGGCTTGCCCGTGACAGCGCGCGCGGAGAGTGCAGCACCGCCTCTGGTGTCGCCGTCGAGCTTTGTCAGGATAAGTCCGTCAATGCCGAGCGTCTCGTTGAAAGTCGAGGCGACATTGACCGCATCCTGACCGGTCATCGCGTCGACCACGAGGAGGATCTCGTGCGGGCGGACTTCCGACTTGATGCGCTTGAGCTCATCCATGAGCTGCTCATCTATATGCAAGCGGCCTGCGGTATCGATGAGGACATAGTCGTTGCCCTCGTCCCTTGCAAGCGCGACCGCCTGTTTGGCTGTTTCAACCGGATCCTGCGTACCCTTTTCAAAGACCGGTACGCCGACCTTTTCGCCGAGCACCTGAAGCTGTTTGATAGCCGCGGGACGATAGATATCGCACGCGACGAGCATCGGTCTGCTGCCGCGGTTCTTGAGCATGAGCGCAAACTTTGCGCAGTGCGTCGTTTTACCTGCACCCTGAAGACCGCAGAGCATTATCACTGTCGGCGGATGCGCCGCAGTCGCAAGGCGGGTCTTCGTGCCGCCCATGAGGTCGATAAGCTCTTCGTTGACTATCTTTATGACCATCTGCGCGGGAGTAAGGCTCTCCATAACATCCGCGCCGATAGCTCTCTCGGTGACCTTGGCGGTGAAATCCTTGGCTACCTTGTAGCTGACGTCCGCCTCAAGCAGAGCCATACGCACATCACGCATCGCCGCGCGGACATCCGCCTCGTTGAGGCTGCCCTTGCTTTTAAGACGCTTGAACGCCGCTTCAAGGCGTTCCGAAAGACCTTCAAATGCCAATGTTTTCACCTCTATATAAAAAGTAAGTAGTTTTTATGTTACCGTTTCAAGCCGAATTGTACCGAGCGATTTTTCCGCATCACATCGCACAATCGAGGACTGTGCTGATTTCGCGGGCGGATGATATCCGCCCCTACAGCAGCAACCGAGCGAACGGGTTCCTGCAACGCAGCTATGGCAAACTTTTTCCGCAATCATATCCGCACAATCGAGGACTGAGAAAAATTTGTCGGAGCAAGGCGTGGGGTTCTGTGAATGAAGGAGCGCACTTTGTGTGCGTGACTGAATTCACAGGTTCTCACAACGCGGCTCCGGCGGATTTTTCCGCAGTCCGATCACTCCATGAGAGACATGGCGATGGCTTTTATCTTAACGGTATAATCATTCACTTCGCGCGACAGGCTGTGGTTGAGATTGTAATCCCCTATCTCGCCGGCGCAGTCGATGATTTCAGTGAGTCCGCTGCGTATCTCGTCAAATTTCGAGGCGAGCTTGAGCTTCGACTCCATATCGAAAAGCTGGGCTTCGGCGCGCTTTATCGCATCGCGCACGCCCTGGCGGGTTATCCCCTCGTTTTCCGCGATCTCGGAGAGCGACAGGTCGTCGTTGTAGTAATAGCCCAGAAAGTCGCGCTGTTTTTCAGTCAGCATATCGCCGTAAAGGTCAAGCAAAACAGCTATTTCCAAATTCTTTGCCACTTTATTTTCTCCCCCTTTTCATCATGATCGCGTAAATGTCAAACCCCTCTGTAAAGTTAAAACGCTTTACAGGGGGTTATTATACTAAAAATATCGTCGGCTGTCAAGCACATTTTTTCGCCGAAACCGAACTTTTTTCAACATTCCGGATGTGGAAAAGCGGCGGAAAAGCAAGATTGTTTTTTTATCATCAACCGCTTGTGTTTCGAGCGGCAAAAGACAACAAAATGTGCCGTTATGCGCCCGCAGGCATGTGGAAAACCGTGTGGAAAACTTTTTTCGAGTCACTTGAGCACGACTATTGTCACGCCGTCCTCGCCCTCGCCGTAGACGCCGAGCCTGAAGCTCTTGACATACGGCGACTTGCGCAGATACTGGTTGACGGCGCTCCTAAGCGCACCGGTGCCCTTGCCGTGGACAATGGTGAACTCGCCGAGACCCATACGGAGCATATAGTCAATATATCTGTCGAGCTCCATGATGCAGTCGTCAACGGTCAGCCCGCGGACATCGAGCCGCGCGGAGGCATCCATGTTCATTTTGCTCTCGACTCCCGTGCGGCGTGCGCCGGAGTTCGGGCTGCGCTTCTTCGGCGCGTTCTCGATAAGGCGCAGGTTTTTGAGCTTTACACGCGTCTTTGCCGCGCCCGCGAGGACTTCGACATTTCCGTTTCTGTCAACGGGCGAAAGGACAGTCGCCTCCTTGCCGAGATCGGCTATAAGAACTGTGTCGCCCTTTTTGAGCTCGCGCGGGAGAACATAGCCGTCGTTCTCAACGCCCATGACGACCACAGGGTCGACCGCCTCGTCTATCGCCCCGAGACCCTTTCTTACTGCGGCGCGTGCGCGGCGCGCGAGGTCTGCGGCATTTTTTGTCTTCTCTTTTTCTTTTTTGAGCCTGTCGAGTTCGTCGAGCAGAGCGTAGCTCTCGCGCTTCGCCTGCTGGGTCAGCTTCGCCGCCTGTGCCTTGGCTTTCTCTATCTCCGCCTCGCGCAGGGAATCGACCTCGGCGAGCCGCTTTTCGGCTTTCTCCAGCTCGGCGCGCGCCTTCGCGGTCAGCTCCTTGGCACGCTCGTGCTCCTCCTCCATGCGGCGGCGGTTCTCTTCGAGCTTATCAACAACATCCTCAAAGCGGACATTCTCGTTGTTGACGAGCTCTTTCGCCCTGTCCACAACGCGCATGTCCATGCCCAAGCGCTCGCATATTGCAAGCGCGTTCGAGCGTCCGGGAACGCCGATAAGCAGTCGGTAGGTCGGGCTGAGGGTCGCAACGTTGAACTCGCAGCAGCCGTTTTCGACGCGCGGAGTTTCAAGAGCATAAGCCTTGAGCTCGGCATAGTGTGTTGTCGCGGCGATCTTCGCACCCTTGAAATGCAGGTCTTCAAGCACCGCCATTGCAAGAGCCGCGCCCTCGACGGGATCTGTGCCCGCTCCGAGCTCGTCTATGAGCACAAGGCTGCGGTCGCCCGCCTGACCCATGATATCTATAATATTCGTCATATGCGCCGAGAAGGTCGAGAGCGACTGCTCTATCGACTGTTCGTCGCCGATGTCCGCGAGGACTTCGCTGAATACGGAGAGTCTGCTTCTGTCGCCTGCGGGTATCATGAGCCCGCACATCGCCATGAGCGTAAAGAGGCCGACCGTTTTTATCGAGACGGTCTTTCCGCCCGTGTTCGGGCCGGTTATAACGAGTGTGTCAAAGTCCGTGCCGAGTCTTATATCAACAGGGACTACTTTGTTTTTGTCAATGAGCGGATGTCGGGCGGCGCGCAGCTCTATCTCGCCATCGGAGTTCAATAGAGGCACCGTCGCGCCTATCGAATAGGCATACTGCGCCTTTGCGAAGATGACATTGAGCTCAACGGCGCACTCGTAGCTGTTTTTTATACCCTGCTCAAACTCGCCGACCATCGCGGAGAGTGCCGTGAGTATGCGTTCTATCTCATCCTGCTCTTTAGAACGCAGGACTTTTATCTCGTTGTTCGCTTCAACAACCGGCATCGGCTCGACGAACACAGTGGCGCCCGATGAAGACGTGTCATGGACAAGTCCCTGCACCTCGCCGCGGTATTCCGCCTTGACGGGCACAACATAGCGCCCGTTTCGCTGGGTTATGATATTCTCCTGCATGAACTTCGAGTAGTGCGCGGAGTGTGTCATCTTATCGAGCTGGTCGCGAACTTTAGACTCCTGCACGCGAATCTTGCGCCTTATTTCAAAGAGCTCGGGCGAGGCGCTGTCCGCAATCTCCTCCTCGGAGATTATGGCGGAGGTTATCTTCGTTTCGAGATATTTGTTCGGCTGAAGCGCAGAGAAAAGCGGGTCGAGAACGGTCTCGACTCCCGCGTTCGTGCTGCGCCACTGGGCGAGAGCACGCACGGTTCTGAGCACCTCGGCAACATCGAGCAGTTCGCGCATGGAAAGCGTGCTGCCCGCGCCGGCTCGCGCTGCGGCGTTATTGACATTGCGAAGCCCGCCGAAGGACGGACCGCCGAAGCGAGCAAGGAGCATATGCGCGTCGCGCGTCTGATTCATCTGCGCCTGCGCGAGATCAATATCGCTCTCCGGGCGGAGGCTCAGCGCAAGTTCGCGCGCGTCGGGGCACGCCGTGAACTGCGCGAGGCGCTCCAATATTTTATCAAATTCCAAAGCCGTTAAATGGCGGTTCATATTCTGAGACATTGTTATTCCTCTCGTTTAAATTACTGCTTATAAATATAAAGTTATCACATCTGTGCCGCCATGTAAAGCAAAAAGGAAAAAATAAGGCCAACGCATTTGCGGCAAAAAATAAAAAGGCCACAATCTGCGTTTCGGACGCAAACTGTGACCTTCAACATTTTTGCTCTTTGGTCTGCGCTGAATGCGGCAGCCGTAGACAGCTTTATCAGTCGCTCGTGTAAGGAAGAAGAGCAACGTGACGGGCACGCTTGATAGCGGTGGTAAGCTCTCTCTGGTGAGCGGCGCAGTTGCCGGTGACTCTTCTGGGAAGAATCTTCGCTCTGTCAGAGATATACTTATGAAGTTTGGCTGTGTCCTTGTAATCTATGCACTCAACCTTGTCGACGCAGAAAGCGCAAACCTTCTTGCGGCCCTTGCGGTTGGGTCTTCTGTCGTTTTTCTCATATGCCATGATGTTAACCTCCTCTTTGGCTAAGGTGGAAGCCGAAAGCCGTTTCGCGGCTCGGGGCTATTCGTTCGGCGTCAGACGCCGTGTTCAAGTTTTTCTCAGAACGGGAGATCGTCGCTTATCGGGATCTCCTCAAAATCGTCCGCTCCGCCTGTGGCGAAGGACGCTGCGGGCTGAACGCGCGCGGGCTGCTCATTCTGGCGGGCACCCGTGCCGGTCTCTGCCTTTGATCCGCAGAAGCTGACTTCCTCGGCAACTATCTCAAACGCAGTGCGCTTGTTGCCGTTCTTGTCCTCGTAGTTGCGCTGCTGGATACTTCCGCGAACAGCGATCATAGATCCTCTGTGGAAGTAGCGGGAAACGAACTCTGCAGTCTGTCTCCAGGCGACAACGTTGATGAAATCGGTCTGCTTCTCTTCACCCTGTCTCTGGAAGCGGCGATCGACCGCAACGGAGAAAGTGGTGACTGCGACGCCGGAAGCGGTGGTACGCAGCTCGGGATCGGCAGTAAGTCTGCCCATAATTATTGCAACGTTAAGCATCTTTGTTTCCTCACTTTCTGACAACGAGTGAGCGGAGAACGCCGTCGGTTATACCGGCGATGCGGTAGAACTCCTCGGGGAACTCAGGTGCAGCGCTGAAATTGAACAGAGCGTAGAATCCCTCGGGCTCATCGTCGATAGCGTAAGCGAGCTTGCGCTTGCCCCACTCATCAATGCTGTCCAGAGTGCCGTTCTGCTCGATGAGAGCCTTGAACTTCTCGATGAGAGCGGGAACGCCCTCCTCACCGTTCTTGACGGAGAAAACCATCATTGCTTCATAGCTGTTGTTTGCTGACATTCTTAAAGCACCTCCTTCTGGTCTTTTGGCTGCGGTTCGTCCGCAGCAAGGATTAGCCGCCTTTTTCCTGCGGCAATTAGTTATTTTAACAGTGTTTAGCACTTTTGTCAACATATTTTTTTACATGAGTAAAATCGCGCTAACTCTTGTCAATCGGGCATATTAGTGGTAATATTTATATGAATCAGAAACGAACGCAGGTGATTTTCATGACAAGCCCGGCAACCGGAAGACCCGCGCACAACAGGCGCACGGCATACACCAAAACGGCAATACGCCGCACCTTCTTCGAACTGCTTGAAGAAAAGGACTTCGACAAAATCAGCGTGCGAGAGATATGTCAGCGCGCAGACATCAACAGAAGCACCTTCTACCGCCACTATGACGACATCAATGCGCTGATGAAGAGCATCGAGGCCGAGTTCGTCTCCGATATCGATAATCAGATCGAGAGAATGGATCCCGAGGTTTTCGATGCAGTATTGGTCGGTCTGTTTGATATTGTCAAGGATAATTCCGACCTGTGCTGCTACATGATGAGATGCGGCCCGCGAAAGGGCTTCATCAATTCATTGTTCGTAAAGAACTACGACAGGACACAGATGAAGTGGAAGAAGTTTTTCCCCGAGATCACGGATAAGCAGTTCCGCTGGATGTATATAATGTTCTTCAACGGCATCGTCAGCGTTATTGCGGAGTGGATAAACTCCGACTTCCGCGAAGATCCATCGACTATCGTCTCTTTCACCACAAGCATATATTTTAACGGCTTCAGAAAATATTTCTAAACTGTTTATAATTTTTGGCGACACAAATCACTTTTTGTGTCGCTTTTTGCACATGCTTCCAGATACTGTTCCTTGTTTTTAAGTTTGAGGACAATATATACTTTTATTAATGCGGCATAACCGCTAAAATGAAAGGAGTCCTCAGAATGAGACAGTCACTCACAGTCAGAAGAGCCGAGCACTTCGGCATAAACAGGAAGATAATCGCAAACATGACCGCGCAGAGCTGGCACGACATTCCCCATGTCGTTGTTACAAACGAGCCTGAGGCGTCCGAATTTCTGAAAGTTTTCAAAGAAATCAACGAAGGGCGCGCAAAAGAAGATAAGATCACGCTCAACGCAGTTATATTAAAAGTAATAACAGAGGCGCTCAAGAAGTGCCCCGCGATGAATGCACATATCGATTTCAAACCCCGCCTTGTCCGCGGATGCGTGACGGAGTTCGACGAAATAAATATCTCGATGCCCATGCTTCTCGACTCAGGTGAGATGATGACAGTAAATCTGCACAACATGCAGGACAAGAACCTCAGGGATATCAGAGATACGCTCGCCGATGTTCAACGCAGAGCGAAAAATTCAAACATGTCGCAGGTCATGTACGACGTCTCGCTCAACGACACGCTGCAGGGGCTTGCAAAAGGCAAATTGGTTCAGACGATATCCCGCCTCATCGGCTCAAAGACCGGAAAGTACAAAGTAAAAACCCTCTCCGGCAAGAGCAAGAAAGAATATTATGATATACCCGAGTACGACAGGCTCACAAAATACGACATTGAGCAGGGCACGATAACCGTATCGAACCTCGGTTCGCTCTACAAGGACTGGGACGGCATCTGTGCACTGCTTGAGATAATCCCGCCGCAGGTCGCCGCGATAGGCGTAGGCGCTCCGCGCGACACGGCTATTGCAAATCCCGACGGCACGGTAACGGTCGGCAAGAAGCTCGTCTTCACCGTCGTTTTCGACCACCGTGCGCTCGACATGGGCGATGTAGTCCCCTTCCTGAAGTCTATTGACGAGACTTTCAAGAACCCGGAAGTTATCAAGGAGTGGATTTGACGGAGCCTTTAAAAAAGGAGATAATATGGACAAACAGAACAGTTGGCTCAGCTGGGCTATTGAGCTCCAGAGTCTCGCGCAGGCGGGGCTGACATATGGACACGACCCCTATGACCTCGAGAGATACAAGCGGATAAGAGAGATATCCGCCGAGATGGTAGCCCACAAAAGCGACATCCCGGCAGAAAAGGTCAAAGAGCTTTTCTGCAACGAGACCGGATATCAGACACCGAAGGTCGATACCCGCGCCGCGATTTTCAATGACGGAAAGATTTTGCTCGTCCACGAATCGAACGGCACATGGTCGCTCCCCGGCGGCTGGTGCGATGTAAATCAGTCGGTCGCGGAGAACGCCGTAAAAGAGACTTTTGAAGAGGCAGGCTTGCGCGTCACCGCGGACAGGCTCATCGCCGTTCAGGACAGGAACAAGCACAATAAGCCAATATACGCTTACGGGGTCATAAAAGTTTTCGTCCTCTGCTCCGTTGTCGGCGGCGAATTCGTTCCGAATATCGAAACGACCGAAACAAAATATTTCGGAAGAGACGAACTGCCGGAGAATCTCGCGGGCGAAAAGACCTCGCGCGAGCAGATACTGATGTGCTTCGATGCGAATGAGAGCGAACATTGGGAGACAAAATTCGATTAAGAGAAAAATCCATATGTAAAGTGATTTAACTTTACATATGGATTTTTGTTATATCAGCGAAATTTTATATAAAATTGCCGCCGAATCGCAGTATTATCAAGTGTTCTGCGATGTTGACCCAAAAAGTGTATTCAACCGTTGAGCTCCGTGTAAAGCCATATCACTTTACAACAAAGAATCACAAAACCGACCCGAAAAATTATATCTTCGAGTCGGTTTTCATTATAAAATTCAGGCTATCTCTATCTCAAACGAAACCGTCAGCGACTTCTCTGCGCCGTTGCTGCCGTCCCATTTGAAAGTTGAAGTTCCCGCGCATTTTCCCGCACCGTAAGGCACGGCATCGGCGGCGCTGCTCATGCCGGAGTCCATCTCGGCGGCGACGAGATACATATCCTGGGCATAGCTCTCCCCGCTCCTGATAATAAATCGGCGCGTGGCGTCCTCAGTCATTTCTACGGGATAATCTTTGTCATAGAACGCTTTTCCGTCCTGCGTCAGAATTTTTGTGCGTATCTCATAGTGCTGCTGATTATATATCGGGAGCGTTGAAATTATATCTTTTCCGCTGTTGTTCGTGACGGTCGCCGTGATATGCACTTCGTCGCCGGATTTAACCTTCGGATTTTCGATATAAACTTTCAGCGTCACTCCGTCGAGAGTTTTTTCAATTGTCTGCAGAGCTGGGCTCATTTTGGCGGTGCTTTCTGCCGAAGTGTTCTCCGGAACAGTCGTTCCCGCCGTCTCCGGCGTATCCCCGTTTCGGCACGCCGCAAAGCTCGTTATGAGCAGAACCGATATTAATATAATTATTGCTTTTTTCATATAGCTTTCGCCTCCGGGCATTTATTTTTTCCGCCCTGTTTTCCCCCGATTATCGAGTTTAACTAACCATCGGTATCACCGCCTGCTTTTTAATTGAAAGATTTTCCTACAACCAAATAATAACAAATGTCACAAGCATCGTCAATCTTTTTTGCAAATAAAAATTAACTATAAAAACACCCGAAGCTGTTTTTTTCACAGCTCCGGGTGCTCGCACTTAATTATTTAGTTTACCTTCGTTTCGGTTATTTTCACTCCGGGCTCGATAACATCGATGCACTTGACCGGGCACGCCTCGTGGCATTTGCCGCAGCCGACGCACTTGTCGTAATCGACCTTCGCGCAGAAGTTTTCGACCGTGACCGCGCCGTATTCGCAGGTCTTGACGCACTTCATGCAGCCGATGCAGCCCGCCTTGCAGTCTTTTCTGGTCTGCGCGCCCTTGTCATGGTTCTTGCACATGACGGCGGCCTTTGTCTCATGCAGGGGCATAAGGTCAATTATGCCCTTGGGGCAGGTGTTGACGCACATCTTGCAGGCATGGCACGCGAGCGGATTTATTCTCGCAACGCCCTCGCAGATATGAATGGCGTCATAGGGGCAGACCTCAACGCAGTCGCCGAAGCCGATGCAGCCGTAGACGCAATCTTTAGGGCCGCCGAAAAGCTGAGTCGCCATTTTGCAGCTCTTGACGCCGACATAGTTGAGCTTCGTGTCGGCGTTATGCTTGTTGCCCTGGCAGAGGACGACGGCGGTCATGGGGATGACATCGCCCGCCGCAAGGCCGGTTATCTTCGCAATGGCTTGGCTGACCTCCGCGCCGCCGGGCATACAGCGTCCGGTATCGGTAGTCTTGCCCTCGGAGAGCGCGGCCGCATAGCCGGAGCAGCCGGAAAAGCCGCACGCGCCGCAGTTTGCGCCGGGCAGCGCCGCCTGAATCTCCTCGGCCTTTTCGTCGACCGGAACGGCCATGACCTTTGACGCAACGGCGAGACCGAGACCGGCTATAAGTCCGATGACGGAGACGACGACAACCGCAATTATAATAAGATGCATATTATCCCGTCCTTTCTCAACCGAATATGCCGTCGACAACGCCCGAGAATCCGAGGAAGGAGACCGAGGTAAGCGATGCGGCAATGAGCGTTATAGGCAGACCCTGCAGGAATTTCGGCACGTCGCAGCTCTCGAGGCGCTCTCTGACGCCCGCGAACATGACCATGGCGAGCATGAAGCCGAGTCCGCCGCCGAGCGAGCGCATCATCGACTGACCGAAATTGTAGTTGTTCTCAACGTTTATAAGCACGACGCCGAGCACCGCGCAGTTCGTTGTTATCAGCGGAAGATAGATGCCAAGCGCGTTATAAAGCGCGGGCATATACTTCTTGAGGATTATCTCGACGAGCTGAACGAGAGCCGCTATGACAAGAATAAATACTATCGTCTGGAGATATTCGAGATCATTGGGCACGAGCAGCTTCGCGTTGATGGGATATGTAACGGCAGTCGAGAGCAGCATGACGAATATAACGGCGGCACTCATTCCGACTGCGGTGTTGAGCTTCTTCGACACGCCGAGGAACGGGCAGATGCCGAGGAACTTTGCGAGAATGAAGTTCTCTGTAAGGATACCGGTAAGCAGTATTGAAAGCATTATTTTCATTTGCCTGCCGCCTCCTTTCCGTCCTTTTTGTTTTCAACTTCGCCGCGAAGGGAGCAGGAAGCCGCCATCGGGCAAGCCTCACAACCCTTGAGCTCCGCCTTTGAAAGACCCTTCTTGTCGGCAAGCTTGTTGGCGCAAGCCATGAGTATGCCGAAGACGAAGAAGCCTCCGGGAGGCAGGATGAATATCAGCATGGGGCTGACGGAAGCCGGGATTATCTGAAGTCCGGCGATAGCGCCCGTGCCGAGCAGCTCTCTGACTGCGCCCATGAGGAGCAGCGCTGCGGTGAAGCCGACGCCCATGCCGAGACCGTCAACGGCGGAAGCCGCAACGGAGTTCTTGCAGGCGAATGCCTCGGCTCTGCCGAGGATGATGCAGTTGACGACTATCAGCGGCAGGTAAACGCCGAGCTGAGCGTCGATCTGCGGGACGAACGCCTTGACGAGCATCTGGACTATTGTAACGAACGAAGCGATTATAACTATATAAGCGGGGATTCTGACCTTCTGGGGAATCACCTTTTTGAGCGCCGAAATGGCGATGTTCGAGCACACAAGGACTATCGAAGCTGCAACGCCCATGCCCAGCGCACTCTCGACCGAGGTCGAGACCGCGAGCGTCGGGCAGGTGCCGAGCACCAGACGGAGAACGGGGTTCTCAACGAGAATGCCCTTGGTAAACTCCTGAAAAAGACTCTTTTTCTTTGCCATTTTTTACTCCGCCCCCTTTAAATTGGAATCATAGTAGCTCAGCGCCTCATTGACTGCCGCCGTGACGGCTTTCGAGGTTATCGTAGCGCCGGTGAGCGCCTGGATCTCGTTGCCGGAGGCACTGTTTTTGTTGACTGCAATATCCTTGACCTTTCCTTTGAACTGGTCGAGGAAGCTGGCATTCTGGGCTTTCATGCCGAGACCGGCGGTCTCGTTGAGTTCGAGCGGCGAAATGCCGGTGACTGCGCCGTTTTTGTCGACTCCGGTCATTATCTTCACATCTCCGCCGTAGCCCTTGGAAACGGTGACAAAGACATAGCCGACTTCGTTGCCGCTTGCATCCTTGCCGACAGCGTAAGTGCCGCTGCCGCCCTTCATCTCCTGCGTTTCGCCGAATTGAGTCGCGGCGGGCAGGACTTTCTGCCTTGTTTCGACCTCGGTCTGCGCCGAGAGCTCCGCTATCTTCGGAGCCGTGACTTTATTTGTAACGGCGAGAAGAGTCGTGGCGACGAGGCATATCAGAAAGAGCGCTACAGTCGGGATGGCAAATTCCTTGAAATTCTTCATGCCTTCTCAGCCCCTTTCTTCTTTTTCTCCTTGACCGTGCCGAAAGGCTTCGGGGTGGTCAGATGCTCTATATGGGGAACGAGTATGTTCATAAGGATTATTGAGAACGAAACGCCCTCGGGCAGTGAGCCGAAGAGTCTGATGAACGAGGTCAGCAGACCGCAGCCGATGCCGAAGATTATTCTGCCCTTGAGATTGATAGGCGAGGTGGTGTAGTCGGTAGCCATGAAGAACGCGCCGAGCATAAGACCGCCGCTGAGCAGCTGATAGGCGACAAAAGTGAAGCTGCCCTTGCCGGCTATGAGCATTATAACGGCTACAGTGCCGATAAACGACAGCGGAATGGCGGGAGAGATTATCTTTCTTATCATCAGATAAACTCCGCCGATTATCAGCGCCACTGCGCAGGTCTCGCCGAGGCTGCCGCCGCGGATGCCGATGAGCATATCAACAAGGCTCGGCAGCCCGTCGGAAAGCTCGCCGCCCTTTGTCAGCATGGTTAAAGGTGTTGCGGTGGTGACCGCTTCAGCGCCCTTGTCGAGCCACAAGAGGGGCTTTATCCATGTTGTCATGGCGGTCGGGAACGAGACCATGAGAATGATTCTTCCGGTTATTGCGGGGTTGACGAAGTTCTGGCCGATTCCGCCGAAGAGCTGTTTTACAACAACTATTGCGATAACGGAACCTATCGCCGCCTGCCACAGCGGAATCGACACGGGCAGGTTAAACGCGAGCAGAAGTCCGGTGACGACCGCGCTCAGATCACCGAGCGTGTTGCTGCGCTTCATGATTTTGCGCGACAGATACTCGGAGAGCATGCATGTGCCTATCGTTACGAGGCAGATGAGCAGGACGCGCGGACCGAAGAGCCAGACGGATGCCGCAAGGGCGGGGATCAGCGCGATAATAACATTGAGCATTATTCCGCTGACCGTCTGAGCCGAGCGCACATGGGGAGATGCGCTGACTGTTAGTTTCTTTTCAGGCATTTCAGGCATTTTTGCTCTTCTCCTCTCTCAGCATCTGTTTTGCAAGGCGCATATACTGGACAAGCGGCTTTGCCGCAGGACATGAATAAGCGCATGAGCCGCACTCCATGCAGACCATGGCGCCGGATTTTTCAAGCCTGTCTATATCCTTCGCCTTTATATAGCGTTCAACAAGCGTGGGCATAAGGCTCAGCGGACATGCCGCCGCACATCTGCCGCAGCGGATGCAGTCGCGCTCTTTCTTGACCTTTGACGCATCGTCGGCAAAGGCGAGAATGGCGTTGTTCTGCTTGAGAACGGGAATATCCGTGTTGACAACGGCAAGTCCCATCATCGGGCCGCCGGTTATTATCTTGCCGGGTTCGGCTTTGAAGCCGCCGCAGAAGTCGATTATTTCGCCGACGTTCATGCCGATAGGCACGCGGACGTTCTTCGGGTCGGCTATCGCGGAGCCGTCAACGGTCAGCGAGCGGCTGACGAGCGGCTTGCCGCTCTTGAGATATCTTGCTATAAATGCGACGGAGGCAACGTTCATAACAACGCAGCCGACATCGGCGGGCAGCTTTCCGGGCGGAACCTTTCTGCCCGTGGCGGAAAGCACCATCATCTTCTCTGCGCCCTGGGGATACTTCGACTTGAGCGTCATGAGGCGCACCACGTTATCCTCCGCAACATCTCTGTCAGCTATAGCCTTGAGCACTTTGAAAGCTTCGGGCTTGTTGTCCTCTGCGGCGATAACGACGCGCTTGAAGCCGAGTATCTCTTTCAAAGTATAGATGCTCGAGAGGATGTCCCACGAATTTTCAAGGCACTCGCGGTAGTCAACGGTTATGTAGGGTTCGCACTCCGCGGCGTTGACTATGAGTGTGTCAACATTCTTGTCGGGCGGGATACGCAGCTTGACATGCGTGGGGAAGCCCGCTCCGCCGAGTCCGACAAGGCCGGAATCCCTGACGGCGCGAAGGAAGCTCTCCTTGCCCGTCACCTTCGGCGGCTCAATACCGTCGAAAAGGCGCATCTCGCCGTCGGACTCTATCTCCACCGCCTGAGTGATAACGCCGTTTGCAAGCGTCGCCTGCTTGACTGCGCTGACAGTGCCGGATATCGATGCGTGGATCGGCGCGCTGAGGAATTTGTCGCTGTCGCCCACTATCTGTCCGACCGAAACTTTGTCGCCCGCTTTTACAGTGGGTGTGCACGGTACACCGATATGCTGCTGCATGGGCAGGAGCACTTTTTCGGGGACTGGAATTCTTACGACTTCACAGTCTGCGGTGTTCTTGTTGTGGTTGACATGCACGCCGCCGCGTACCTGCTTGACAGCTTTGAGAACACCGTCGAGTTTAACCGAGCTCATTTC
>ERZ1026864.1081-NODE-1081-length-14197-cov-17.185264_pt1 | contig 14197 bp, 13 predicted proteins | sample MGYA00380162_ERZ1026864 | MGnify/ENA primary metagenome ERZ1026864 (study PRJEB33269, sample SAMEA4719798) | human gut metagenome | biome: human-associated habitat; feature: organic feature; material: feces | place: Cameroon | collected 2013-10 ... | reverse complement strand
GAGATCGACTGAGCACCCTACTGGCCCTTTGCCCTTGCGGCAAGGGGCCTTTTTGTTTAGACTTAAGAGGAAGCACCCTCATCCGGCGCGGACGCGCCACCTTCCCCCGACTGGGGGAAGGCTTTCCCGGCTGGTGCACTCTCATAAGGCTTCCCCCGGCTGGGGGAAGCTGTCGAACGCAGTGAGACTGATGAGGGCGTATTGGCACAAGTTTGATAACACAGGAGCGAATTTATGCAGCAATATCTGGAAGCCGGAAAAGTTGTTACCACCCACGGTGTGCGCGGGGAAATGAAGCTGGAGCTTTGGTGCGACGGGGTGGATTTTTTGAAAAAAGTGGGCCGCCTGTACCCTTCGGCGCAGGGCGGCAAGGCGTATAAGATCCTTTCCATCCGTCCGCAGGGGCAGATGGCGCTGCTCCAGCTGGAGGGAGTCAGCGATATGGACGCCGCCCGGGCGCTGCGCGGACAGGTGTTTTACTTTGACCGCAACGATGCTACCCTGCCCGCAGGCCGGTGGTATGTGGCGGACCTTATCGGGTGCGAAGTGCGGGATGCCGACACTGGCAAGGTGTACGGCGTGGTGACCAGCGTGGACCACCCGGGTGCGCAGGATATCTACACCGTCAAAACACCCGGCGGCAAGGAATATATGTTCCCCGGGGTGGATGCCTTCCTGAAAGAGCGCAACCCGCCGGAGGGGTATATCCTTGTCACCCCCATCCCCGGTCTGCTGGATGACGATTTTGACAGCGAGCGGGAGGAGGAGTAAGCCATGGGAATGCGTGTGGACATCGTGACTCTGTTCCCGGAGATGTGCCAGCAGGTGCTGGATGCCAGCATCATCGGCCGGGCAGCAAAGCGGGGCTATATTGAGACCCACTGCCACCAGATCCGGGACTATACCCTGAACAAGCAGAAGCAGACCGACGATTACCCCTACGGCGGCGGCTGCGGCATGGTGCTGTACGCCCAGCCCATCGCGGACTGCCTGCGGGCAGTGCAGCGCGAGGTGGCAGAACAGGGACGCCCTGCCCCGCATATCGTGTTTCTGACGGCGGGCGGGCAGCGCTACACCGAGGAGCACGCAAAGCGCTTGGCTGAATATGACAACCTGACGCTGGTCTGCGGCCACTACGAGGGCATTGACGAGCGCGTCATCGAAGCTTTTGCGGACGAGGAAATCTCTATTGGTGATTATATCCTGACCGGCGGCGAGCTTGCCAGCCTTGTGGTGGCAGACAGCGTGCTGCGCCTGAAGCCCGGCGTATTGGCCGAGCAGAAGGGCTACGAGGAGGAAAGCTACTGGGACGGCCTGCTGGAATACCCCCAGTACACCCGCCCCGAGGTGTGGGAAGGCCGTGCTGTGCCCGAGGTGCTGCTGGGCGGCGACCATGCAAAAATTGACGCGTGGCGCGGCGAGCAGAGCCGTACCCGCACCCGTCTGCGCCGCCCGGAACTGTACGAGCAGTGGTGTACGAGCCACCCCATTGCCGAAGTGCCCAAGTGGAAGCGGGGCGAGAATGTCCGGCTGGTAAAGACCGCCGAGCAGTTTGCCGCCGCCGCAAAGCTGTTTGCCGAGGGACGGCAGGCTGTCTGCGCCGACAACTGGACGCCGGAATACTGCCGCACTCTGACCGAGCCGCAGTTTTTGCTGCAATTGCAGCAGGAAAAGGCGGCGGGCTGGGTGTGCTACCTGCACACCACCAAGGATGTGCCGGACGGCATGGTGTGTGTCAGCCATAAGGCGGGGCATATCGAGCACCTGTTCGTCACGGAAAAAGCCCGGGGCAACGGCATTGGTGCAAAATTGCTGGATTTTGCCCGCAAAAAACTGCCGGAGCACGCACACCCGGTGCTGAGTGTGCTGAACACCAACACCCGCGCCATTGCGCTGTATACCCGCATGGGCTGGCAGCTGGACGGCAGCACCAGTCTGGAATTTGACCCGAAGCAATACCCCACCGTGACGCGTAAATGCGCACTGGTGCAGATGCGCTACGCAGGCCCTGTGCAGGAGTAAGCCGGCACCGGAAATGTCGGTGAAAATACACAAAATTCAGAGGAAAACTCCCCGGCAGTCTAAAAGTTGTTGAAAACTTTTGTATTACCCCTCTAACCTTCGGGGTATAATTTTATTGTCTTTGTACAAAACCTGAAAAATGCTCCCTGTTTCATTGGGAAAAGCGCCAAAAATGCAAAAGGGGGCTGTACAACCGTTTCGACTTGCGCTAAAATGAGTGTAACACAACAGGCACACTATGCTTTTGTACACCAAAACGATATTAGATAGGAGCGCTTTACTATGTACGTAAAAGAAGTTACCGTTGAAAATCAGGTTGGTCTGCACGCTCGTCCGGCTACCTTCTTTATCCAGAAGGCAAACGAGTTCAAGTCTTCCATCTGGGTCGAAAAGGAAGAACGCCGCGTGAACGCAAAGAGCCTGCTGGGCGTTCTGTCTCTGGGTATCGTTGGCGGCACCACCATCCGCATCATCGCTGACGGCGCTGATGAGCAGGCTGCCGTGGACGGCCTGATCAAGCTGGTGGAGTCCGGCTTTGCAGAGTAAGTCTGTATCACAAGCAACAGAAAGCGGCGGGGGCTCCCTGCCGCTTTTTTGATAAGTTTTTTACTGGGAGCAAAGGGCTTTCCATTGCCGGAAGCCCCGTCCCACAGACACGGAGGAAGGTGCTGCATGACCAAGGCCGAGCTTTACCAAAAAGCCTGTATGCTGCCGCTGCTGCCCGGGGTGTATATCATCCGGGACAAAAGCGACACCATCATTTATATCGGCAAGGCCAAGCGCCTGCGCATCCGGGTAAGCCAGTATTTCCGCGAGGGCGTGCCCCACGATAACAAGGTCAGCCAGATGATCGCCCACGCCTACGCCTTTGACGTCATCGTCTGTCAGAGCGAGTTCGAGGCACTGGTACTGGAAGCCAGCCAGATCAAGGCGCACACGCCCAAGTATAACATCCTGCTCAAGGATGACAAGGGTTATAGCTATATCCGCGTCACCCGGGAGGACTGGCCGCGCCTTTCCTTCACCCTGCAAAAGGAGGAGGACGGGGCGGAGTATATCGGCCCTTACACCTCCAGCTTTGCGGCGCGGCAGATGGCGGAAACGGCCATGGATGCCTTTCTGCTGCCGCGCTGCTCCAAGCGCTTCCCGCAGGAGATCGGCAAGGGACGTCCCTGCCTGAATGCCCATATCGGCAAGTGCATGGCGGTGTGCAGCGGCAAGATCAGCTGCGAGACCTACAATCAGGCGGTCAAAAACGCCGTGCACCTCATCCGCTACGGCAAAAAGGATATCCTGAAAACCCTCAACGAGCGGATGCAGGAAGCCTCCGACCGGCTGGAATTTGAGACCGCCGCTCTTCTGCGGGATCAGATCAACGCCATCACCAAGCTGACGGCAGGGCAGAAGGTGGTGGTAGACCCGGACGTGGAGATGGACGTGGTGGCGCTGGCCGGTACGCCGGACAGCGTGTGCGCGGCGGTGCTGCGCTTCCGGGAGGGACGGCTGACCGACAAGCGGGAGTTTTTGTTCCACGATACCTCGGATATCGACGCGGTGCGGGAGGAATTTCTGCCCCGGTACTATCTGGACGATGAACAGATTCCCAAGATCATCGCGGTGGACGCACTGCCGCCGGACATGGACGCCTTGCAGCAGGCGCTGAACCAGAAACGGGGCAGCGAGGTACAGCTGTATGTGCCCCAGCGGGGCGATAAAGCGCATCTGGTGGAGATGGCGCACACCAACGCGGTGGAGCGTCTGGCGCGGGAGAGCGGCCGCTACGCCCGGGAGGAAAAGCTGCTGGACGAGCTGGCGCAGGTGCTGGGGCTTTCAAAGCCGCCCCGCGCCATTGAAAGCTACGATATCTCCAACTGGGGCGATGGCAGCAGCGTCTGCGGCATGGTCACCTTCAAGGACGGCAAGCCCTTCAAGGCGGGCTACCGCAAGTTCAAAATGAAAACTGTTGCAGGCACGGACGACTATGCCTCGCTGGCAGAGACCGTCTCCCGCCGGGCGGCAGAGTACGAAAAATACGCTGCACAGGCCGAAAACGGCCAGCCCAGCGGCAACTGGTTCGGACAGAAGCCGGATCTTTTGCTGATGGACGGCGGCAGGGGACAGGTGAGCGCCGCAAAGGATGCGCTTGCCGGTACGGCACTGGCAGATGTGCCGCTGTACGGCATGGTAAAGGATGACCACCACCGCACCCGCGCCATCGTTGACAGCGATGGGCGGGAAATTGCTATCAACATGAACCGGGGCACCTTTACCTTCATCACCGCCATTCAGGACGAGACCCACCGCTTTGCCAACGCCTACCGCAAGCAGCAGATGAAGCAGAAAAGCTACTCCTCCACCCTGACCGAGGTGCCGGGCGTAGGCCCCAAAACCGCCAAAGCCCTGCTGGCGCAGTTCAAGAGCGTGGGCGCGGTGAAGGACGCCACCCCCGACCAGCTGGAAAACACCCCCGGCGTGGGCAAACAGCTGGCGCAGACCATCTACGATTATTTTCATCAGGCATAAACACAAAAACGCCCCTCTTCGCCGGCGCAAGCCATGGAAGAGGGGCGGTTTCTGTTATGCGGGGCGTTATCTTTCAGTGTTCAGATCGATCAGCCCTCTGGCGTAAAGATTCAGGATCCCGTTGGGACCGGTAGAGGTATAGCGTTTATCGTATGTCTTGCTGCCGATGCGTACAACGTTATCCGTGCGGGCATCGGTCGTGTAGTCGGCGGGGTCGCCATCCAGATGCAGTTGGATGCAGCGGGTCGCGGTGATATTGGCGTATTCCGCAACGGAAAGGTGATCGATCATGCATCCCCCAGCAGGAAGCTCGACCAGCAGGTCGCGGGTCACGGTCAGGTCTTCGGCACGCAGACCGCCATTGGTCAGCGCAACATTCAGCGTTTTCAGCTGCATGGGCGCAAGGCGGACATCGCCGGTCTCCAAGCTGATGATCAGCCGGGTGAGGGCGTCTGCCGGAATGGTGACGGTGAGCATGGCTTCGGGGGCATCCTCGGCTACCTGCCAGTTTTCCGGCATTTCAAAGGTCAGGGTAGTGCGGCCGTCCCCGCCGGTGGTGCGCAGAACCGGCGAATGCGGGAAGTTGTCGAACTGGAAGGTGGCGTATTTGTCCGAGGTAAGGGACGGGTCGGTAACAAAGGTCACAGAGCCGTAGTTCAGGCTGAGCTTCAGTTCCTGATCCAGCTTTTCCAGCGGGATCTGCAGGGTGCTTTCCCCAAGGTCATCGGCGGGGATGGTGAGGGGCACGGTATCGGCCGGGACAGCAAGGTGGGTGCCGTTGCTCTCCTCCGGGACAGAGCTGCTGTCTGCTGCCGAGGACGCAGGCTCGACCGGCTGCACCGGGGTGGCTTTAGAGTGCTGGAAGAAAAAGCAAACCAGCACCAGCACCGCCAGCCCGCCGCCCAGCACCATGCGCCAGCGGGAATGCGGCTTGCGTGCAGGGGATGCCGGGGCGGCAGAACTGCCTGCCGGGGTCTGCTCATCCAGAATTTTGCGAGCGACCTCCTCGGGGCTGCCCAGCTCCGCAATGGCGCGGGCTTCGTTTTCCGGCCCGGCGGCATCCAGATAATCTTCGTAATAGCTCAAAGCGTCCTTGCGCTCGGCTTCCGGCAGGGGAGCCAGAAGCTGTTCCAGCGCAGCAAGAAATGCAGTACGGGTCATAGATCATTCCACCTCTCTGAAAAATGTGTCAATGGAGGAACGGTAGCGGCTCCACTCCTGCGCGTAGGCGGCAAGCTGCGCCCGCCCGGCGGAGGTGATCTGATAATAGCGGCGGTTGCGGCCATTGAAGGGCGCATCGTAGACCGTGAGCAGCTGGTCTTTCTGCAGCCGGCGCAGCACCGGGTACAGGGTGGATTCGCTCAGTTCCAGCGTGTGGGTGACCTGTTGGGTGATCTTGTAGCCGTAGGTACCTTCCGGCTCCTGCGCCACCACGGACAGCACAATGGCGTCCAGCAGCGCGGCACTGATGGGAAAACTCATGCAGGAACAGCCTCCTTTCGATATGGTGTGTTTCTATAATATTATATATCATATAATATTGCATAAGTCAATAGGAAATTTACCCTCTCAGTCTCGCTGCGCTCGCCAGCTCCCCCGAAGGGGGAGCTTTACTGCTCGGACTGGCAGATAACAAAAAAAGCTCCCCCTTTCGGGGGAGCTGGATGCGAACGAAGTGAGCAGACTGAGAGGGCCGAGTTTCTCAGTTTTCAGAAGAGATATCCTGTCCGAAGTACTTTTCGCTCAGGGTCTTTAAGGTGCCGTCGGCGCGCAGCTCCTCAATGGCGGTGTTCAGCGCGTCCAGATAGGCGGTGTCCTCGCTCTTGAGCACCGGGATGGCCACATGGGAGGCCTCGGCAGTCTGCGCCACCAGCTTGAAATCGGCCTCCGGGTGGACGTTCAGGTAGTCGTAGAAGGAAACGTCCGCGTTCAGGGTAGCGTCAATGCGGCCTGCGGTCAGCAGCTGGATGGTCTCTTCCAGCGTGTCGATGCCCTGCACGGTAGCACCGTAGCTTTCGGCCAGCTCCATGTAGGTGGAAGCCAGACTGTTGGCGGTGGTCTTGCCCTTCAGGTCCTCAAAGCTGGTAATGTCGGTATTGTCCTTGCGCACTGCCAGCGCAGTGTGGATGTAGCCGTAGGGGGTGGTAAACGCATAGGTCTTGGCGCGCTCCTCGGTCACTTCCACGCCGTTGCACACCATGTCGTAGCGGCCGGCGTCCAGACCGGCAAACAGGCTGTCCCAGTCGCTTTCCACATACTCCGGCTCCACGCCCAGCTTTTCGGCAATGGCGCGGGAGACCTCCACATCGTAGCCCACCAGCGTGTCGGAGGCGTCGTGGTAGCTCCACGGCTGCCATGCGCCTTCCAGTGCCACCACCAGCTTGCCGCTCTTCTGGATGCTGTTCAGCTTGTTCAGCGGTGCGGGACCGGCGGTACTGGCGGCGGTGTCCTTGGAGGAGCAGCCGGTCAGACTGAGCACACCGGCTGCGGCCATAACACCCATCAGAGAAATAAAGGTTCTGCGTTTCATAAGTGAAAATTCCTTTCTGTCGTGAAAAATGAAAAAAGAGGGAGTGGTTTTATTCCGTGTGGGCGATCCTGCGCAGGAAAGCCCGGGTGCGCTCCTCCTTGGGGGATGCAAAGAACTGCTGAGAGGGAGCCTGCTCCACCACCACGCCGTTTTCCATGAACACGGTCTTGGAGGAAACGTTGCGGGCAAAGCCCATCTCGTGGGTGACCACCAGCATGGTCATGCCCTCCTCGGCCAGCTGCCGCATCACGCTGAGCACCTCGCCGGTCAGCTCCGGGTCAAGGGCGCTGGTGGGCTCGTCAAAGTAAATAATTTCCGGGTCGGCGGCAAGGGCACGGGCAATCGCCACCCGCTGCTGCTGTCCGCCGGAAAGCTGGCGGGGGTAGTAGTCGGCACGGTCGGCAAGGCCTACCTTGGCAAGCATCTTCATGCCGATAGCATCCGCCTGCTCCTTGGGCAGCCTGCGCGCCACGATGAGCCCCTCGGTCACATTCTGCAGGGCAGTCTTGTTGCGGAACAGGTTGTAGTTCTGGAACACAAAGGCGGTCTTTTTGCGCAGCCGGGCAATGTCGACGCGGCTGGCATGGGCAAGGTCAAAGCTTTCGCCGTCAAATACCAGCTGCCCGGCATCGGCGGTCTCTAAAAAATTCAGGCACCGCAGCAGGGTGGTCTTGCCGGAGCCGGACGGCCCCAGAATGGCCACCACATCGCCCTTTTCCACGGTCAGGGCTACGCCGCGCAGCACGGGCAGCTCGCTGGCGACCTTCCGTGCACCGGGACGGTGGAAAAGGCCGGGCTTTGCGTAGGTGCGAAAGGTTTTTTGCACATTGCGGATCTCTAACATAGCCATAGGTGCGCACCTCCCTTTTTACTGGAAGCCGCGGGCGTTGAGCTGACGTTCCAGCAGCGCCTGCAGCTTGGTGATGACGGTACAGAACAGCAGATACACCACAGCCACCTCACAGTAGATGGGCAGGAAGATGTAGGTGCGGGCGGCTACCCGCTGCCCCGCCATGAACAGCTCTGCCACCGTGATATTGGACGCCAGCGAGGTGTCCTTGATCATACCGATAAGGGAGTTGGACAGCGCAGGCACAGCGGTGCGCAGCGCCTGCGGCAGTACGATGCGGCGCATGATCTGCCACCAGCTCATGCCCACACAGTACCCGGCCTCCAGCTGCCCCTGCGGTACGCTTTCCAGCGCACCGCGCATGGTCTCGGCGCAGTAGGCACCCTCGTTGAAGGCAAAGGCAATGACCGCCGCCGGAAAGGCATTCAGCATGATGCCCACGCTGGGCAGGCCGTAAAAGATGATGAACAGCTGCACCAGCAGCGGCGTGCCCCGGATGACCCAGATATAGAACCGGGCGATCTGCCGCAGCACCGGCACATTGGCGTACTGCACCAGCGCTACCGCCACCGCGATGATCATGGCAAAAAAGAAGGAGAGAAGGGTCAGCGGAATGGTCATGGTCAGGCCTGCCGTCAGGATGCGGGGCAGCGCCTCCACCAGCACACTGACCGTGCGGTTGGATAAAAGTGCTTCAAACATCGTTTTTTCCTCAAAGCTAAAAATACACAAGCCGGCAAAGCTTTTGCCGACTAAGGCAGTATATACCTTAAAGTAGGGTCAAAGTCAAGAGACTGAATCACCAATCCCTACAAAACCTACCAGAATACTATAATAGCATGAAATGCCCCGCAGCGCAAACGGTTTGCGCAAAACGTGTGATGTGACCGAAAAATTGCATAAACTTGTTAAATATTTGTGCAATGCGGCAGATGCTTGACGCTGTGGGCGCTTTCGTGTACAATGGTCATAGTAGTGCGCAGGCGCGGGGCAACGGCTCGGCGCGGCGCAAATCCACCGGCAGGGGCTTGCCCCTTGCCCGGCGCAGACACGGAGGATACGAACGTGAAAAAGTTTAGTATTGGTGTTCTGGGTGCAGGCACCTGGGGCATGGCTCTGGCACGGATGCTGACCGTCAGCGGCAACGATGTGCAGGTGTGGTCGGCTATTGAAGCCGAGGTGGACAACCTTTCCACCACCCGGGTGCACCCCAATCTGCCGGGAATGGTCATCCCGCAGGAGCTGCGTTTTACCAAAAGCATAGAGGAAGTGTGCATCGGCAAGGATGTGCTGCTGTTTGCAGTGCCGTCGGTGTTCGTGCGTGCCACGGCGGCCAAGGCGCGGCCCTATATCCGCTCCGGCCAGATCATCGTGGATGTGGCAAAGGGCATTGAGCCCGATACCTTATATACTATGACCGAGATCCTTGCCGACGAGCTGAGCCACGAGAACGGCCCCCGGGCGGTGCGTCTGGTGGCGCTCAGCGGCCCCACCCACGCCGAGGAGGTGGCGCTGGATCTGCCCACCACTATCGTTTCCGCTAGCCCGGATCTGGAGGCTGCCGAGGTGGTGCAGGAGGTGTTCAGCAACACCTGTATGCGCGTGTACACCAACACTGATATCAAGGGCGTGGAACTGAGCGGCGCCATGAAGAACGTTATCGCGCTGGGTGTCGGCATCTCCACCGGCCTTGGCTACGGCGATAACGCCCGCGCCGCCCTGATCACCCGCGGCATTGCCGAGATCGCCCGGCTGGGCGTGGCTATGGGCTGCAATGTCCAGACCTTTGCGGGTCTGGCCGGCATCGGCGACCTGATCGTCACCGCCACCAGTATGCACAGCCGCAACAACCGCGCCGGTATCCTGATCGGCAAGGGCGAAAGCCCGGAGCAGGCCGTGAAAGAGGTCGGCATGGTGGTGGAGGGCATCAACGCCCTGCCCGCCGCCATGGAGCTGGCTGAGAAGTACCATGTGGAAATGCCCATTGCCCAGACGGTAAACGCCATCGTCAAGGAGGGCATGAGCGCCAGCGATGCGCTGCGCAACCTGATGTCCCGCGACCGCAAGAGCGAGATGCCGCAGGGCTATGAGAGCGTGTGAACCTGAAATAATCGAAAAGAGGCTTCCGGAATGTCTGTGGGCATTCCGGAAGCCTCTTTTATTTGGCGGGAAGCACAGCAAAATTATTAAAACTTTTTACAGAAAACAGACACAAAAGGGTAGAAGGTCGGCAAACTTTCTGCTATACTGGAAACGATAGAATTTTTGGTCAGTGCAGCCGGAACAGGGCGGCGAGCGCTGACACTGCAAAAAGGAGGAATGAGAGATGCCCTCTACCTACGCACACCGCCGTTTTGGCGCAAATGTGCTGGACCATCTGCCCGCGCCGCTGCGGGAAAAGCTGGAGGCGCACCGGGAACTGTACGATATCGGTCTGCACGGGCCGGATCTGCTGTTCTATTACCATGCGGAAAAGTCCACCCCGGTCGCCGCGCTGGGCAACGCCATGCACGACGAGCAGGGCAGAACGTTCTTTGACCGGGCACGGCGGGTGGTGCACGAGGAAGCCGACCGCGAGGCTGCGCTGGCCTACGCGTTGGGTTTTGTGTGCCATTTTGCGCTGGACAGCACCTGCCACCCCTTTGTGGAGCAGTTTACCCGGGAGAGTGGTGTGACCCACTGCGAGATCGAGACCGAGTTCGACAATATGCTGCTGCGCCGGGACGGCTATGACCCGCTGACCTTCTTTACCGCCAGCCATATCCACCCCAGCGCGGCAAATGCCCGGGTCATTGCGCCGTTCTACAAGGATATTTCGGAGCAGACCGCGCTGGAAGCCCTGAAGGGGATGATCCTAGTGCATAAGGTGCTGCAGGCCTCGAACCCGGTCAAGCGCTGGGTGGTGCTGACCGGCATGAAGGTGCTGGGCAAGTACGATGGGATGCACGGCCTTGTGGCAAACCCGCAGCCGAACCCGCAGTGCGCCGAGAGCAACCGCAAGCTGGATGCGCTGTACGCCAAGGCTCTGCCGCTGGCAGAGCGGCTGATCTTAGAGTATGTGGCAAAGCTGGACACGGACGAGCCGCTGGACGCCGCCTACGACCACACCTTTGGGGAGTTTTAAAAACTGCGCCGCCCGGCGGTGCAAGGGGAAAAGGGAAATACGATGAGAACTGAAAAATTCAAGGTGACACCGCTGGAGCGGGCATGGATCTTATACGATGTGGGCAACTCGGCCTTTGTGCTGATGATCGCCACGCTGGTGCCCATCTTCTTCAATGCACTGGCCGAGGCCGGTGGGGTGAGCAAGGTGGACTATCTGGCCTACTGGGGCTACGCAAGCTCCATCGTCACGGTGGTCACCGCCATTCTGGGCCCCATTCTGGGCACGCTGGCGGACACCAAGGGCTTTAAAAAGCCCATCTTCATGCTCTGCCTTTTTGTGGGCGTCATCGGCTGTTGCGCCATGGGCCTGGCGGGCACATGGCTGGCCTTTCTGGTCATTTTTATCATTGCCAAGATCGGCTACTCCGGCAGTCTGGTGTTCTATGATTCCATGCTGGGCGATGTGACCACCCCGGAGCGGATGGACATGGTGTCCTCCCGCGGGTACGCATGGGGTTATATCGGCAGCTGCGTGCCCTTTGTGGTCTGTCTGGCGCTGGTGCTGGGCAGCAGCGCAGTGGGGCTCAGCCAGATGACCGCGCTGTCCATCGCGCTGATCATTACCGCCGTATGGTGGCTGGTGGTCACCCTGCCGCTGCTGAAAAAATACCGCCAGATCAACTATGTGGAGGTGGAGCAGCACGCCATCCGCCAGAGCTTTGTGCGCATCGGGCAGACCTTGAAGCATCTGCCGCAGGACAAGCAGGTGTTCTGGTTCCTGCTGGCGTTCTTCTGCTACATCGACGGCGTGTATACCATCATTGATATGGCCACTGCCTACGGCACGGCACTGGGGCTGGACACCACCGGCCTGCTGCTGGCGCTGCTGGTCACCCAGATCGTGGCTTTCCCTTCGGCGCTGATCTTTGGCCGCCTGAGCCAGAAATATGAATCCAAGACCCTGATCCCGGTGTGCATCGCGGCCTATACCGGCATTGCCGTCTTTGCCTTCTTCCTGAAGAGTCAGTGGCAGTTCTGGGTGCTGGCCGTGGTGGTGGGTATGTTCCAGGGCGGTGTGCAGGCACTGAGCCGCAGCCACTTTGCAAAGATCATCCCGCAGGAAAAATCTGGCGAATACTTTGGCCTGTTCGACATCTGCGGCAAGGGTGCATCCTTCCTTGGTACCATGATTGTCAGCGTGGGCAGCCAGCTGACCGGCAGCGCCAACGTGGGTGTTGGCTCTATTGCCATCCTGTTCGTCATCGGCTTTGTGCTGTTCAGCATTTCCACCCGGACAGAAGAGACAAAGCAGGCCTGACCATTTTATGAGAAAACGAAGCCCGGAGCGTCCGCAGACGTTCCGGGCTTTGTTTTTGTTCAGAGGAGCCGCTGTACAAAATGCTGTCGGGCGGGGGCGGCACGGGCAAAATTATCATGCAAAAAATACATCCTTGAAAAAAGTGGAATTAACCTATTGACAAACTAGGTGGAACGGAATATAATGCAAACATCCAATCCACCAGTCTTGTAGGGAAATGAAACAGAGGTTCTCCGGCGGGTGGTACATAGAGGGATGGAAAAGTTTTACCGGAAGGAGGGCACAAAGATGAAGCTGATCTGGAAAGAACTGCTGCACGCGAATTATCGCTGTGGGCGAATGCATACCAACCGGGCACCGGCATCGGATGTGTACTGTATGTTGCCCTCGGCTGCGCGAATGTGCACCCGAATGTGACAGCAGCAGCTCCAGTAGACCACACTGCCCGGTGCGCCTTTGAAAACGCATCGGGATTTTTTGTACACAACAATAATACTTTTAGTATATTAAGAGAGGCGAATAACAATGTCTGAATATAAATTTGAGACCCTGCAGCTTCATGTCGGTCAGGAGCAGGCCGACCCCGCCACCGATGCCCGTGCGGTGCCCATCTACCAGACCACGTCCTATGTGTTCCGCAACAGCCAGCACGCCGCCGACCGCTTCGGTCTGGCCGATGCAGGCAATATCTACGGCCGTCTGACCAACTCCACGCAGGATGTGTTCGAAAAGCGCATCGCAGCGCTGGAGGGCGGCGTGGCAGCACTGGCTACCGCTTCCGGTGCAGCCGCCATCACCTACACCATTCAGGCACTGGCACAGGCCGGTGACCACATCGTGGCACAAAACACCATCTACGGTGGCAGCTACAACCTGCTGGCGCACACCCTGACCCAGTTCGGCGTCAACACCACCTTCGTGGATGCCCACGACCTTGCACAGGTGGAGGCCGCTATCCAGCCCAACACCAAGGCTGTGTATCTGGAGACGCTGGGCAACCCCAACAGCGATATCCCGGATATCGACGCCATTGCCGCCATCGCCCACAAGCACGGCCTGCCGCTGGTCATTGATAACACCTTCGGCACCCCGTACCTCATCCGTCCCATCGAGCACGGCGCAGACATCGTGGTGCACTCTGCTACCAAGTTCATCGGCGGCCACGGCACCACGCTGGGCGGCATCATCGTGGACAGCGGCAACTTCGACTGGAAGGCCAGCGGCCGTTACCCCAACATTGCCGCCCCGAACCCCAGCTACCACGGCGTCTCCTTTGCGGATGCCGCAGGCCCTGCCGCTTTTGTCACCTACATCCGCGCTATCCTGCTGCGTGATACCGGCGCTACCATCTCCCCCTTCAACGCCTTCCTGCTGCTGCAGGGCACCGAGACCCTGAGCCTGCGTATCGAGCGTCATGTAGAGAACACCAAAAAGGTGGTGGAGTTCCTTGCCAACCACCCGCAGGTGGAAAAGGTGAACCATCCCTCGCTGCCGGATCACCCGGATCATGCCCTGTACCAGAAGTATTTCCCCAACGGCGGCGCATCCATCTTTACCTTTAACATCAAGGGCGGCCGCGAGGAGGCCTTTACCTTCATCGACAACCTGAAGATTTTCTCTCTGCTGGCCAACGTGGCGGACGTGAAAAGCCTTGTCATCCACCCGGCCTCCACCACTCACAGCCAGCTGACCGATGCCGAACTGGTCGAGCAGCAGATCTACCAGAACACCATCCGCCTGTCCATCGGCACCGAGCACATTGATGATATCCTTGCCGATCTGGAAGCCGGCTTTGCAGCCGTCCGCGGCAAGTAAGCAGCGATTCTCTTTCCCGCAAAGGGAATGTGAT
>ERZ1026864.1075-NODE-1075-length-14230-cov-8.970441_pt1 | contig 14230 bp, 12 predicted proteins | sample MGYA00380162_ERZ1026864 | MGnify/ENA primary metagenome ERZ1026864 (study PRJEB33269, sample SAMEA4719798) | human gut metagenome | biome: human-associated habitat; feature: organic feature; material: feces | place: Cameroon | collected 2013-10 ... | reverse complement strand
AAGTCACACTCCAGGTACCATCACCGGGCATCGGAATACAAGAAAAAACTGAATACACTTCTTCTGACACCATGCCGCTCCTCCCTCACCGTGGAGGCCGCGCTCGCCCTGACCCTCGTGATCCTCGCGAGCGTCGTCCTCATGGTGCCCATGCTGATCCTGAACCATCAGCGAAATGCGTCCCTCGAGATGCATGAGAATGCACGCCAGATGGCGAAGCAGAAATATGTCGAGTACTACCGCGCGAAGGACGGCAGTCTCACCCTCGATCAGGATCTCCTGAACAGCGGGGAGACCGTGCTCACCGCCCTCGCCCTCGGGCATCAGATCGCCCAGCCCGGCATGCAGAACATCGATCTCTTCTCCGATTCCGAAATCACGAAGGATACCGTGCGCTATATCGCAAACTACGACGCGGTTCTGCCGTTTTCGGTACTCGGACTCGATCATCTGTCGCAGCAGGTCGTCGTCAGCCGTCGTGCCTGGATCGGCGCGAAGGGCAACCGCTGGATGGAAAATAACGGCGGGGAGGCGGAAGATGATCCCATCGTCTATGTCAGTACCCGCGACACCGATGTCTACCATACCACGCGGGCCTGCTCCTATCTCACCCATGACATCCTGGAGGCCCGGGGCGAAGACATGCGAACACTCCGGAACAAATTCGGTGGAAAGTACAGTCCCTGTGCCACCTGTCGCCCGAACCTCAGCATGTCGACCGTCTACTATACCCTCGCGGCGCGCAGCTATCATACGACGCCGAGCTGTCGCACCATCTCCAGCAACGTGCAGGAGATGAAAAAATCCGAAGCCGAGTCCTATGGAAAGCACGGCTGCGTGCGCTGCGGATAAATATTTGACGATGCACATGCACACACTGTTCCCGTACACGTCTGCTGCCCCATATATGCCGCCTGAACTGCGTCGTTCATACCGGAGGATACACTGTGATGCACTGTTCACTCTTTCTCTTTTTCATATATGCACTGCTCTGCATCGCGTTCGATCTCCGGAGCCGCAGCGTACCCCTGCTGGTGCATCTTCTGTTTGTGCTCCCCGGACTGATCGTATTCGGGAATCAGCTTCATAGTGCGTTTCAGTCCTGTGCACTCAACGCTCAGCGGATGGTGATCGGTACTTTACCAGATACTTCATCCGCGGCACTTCTGCTCTGGCATCCGATCCGGACCGCACTGCTGCCACTGCTGCCGGGGCTTCTCGCCCTGCTGCTCAGTCGGCTCTCGCGGGAAGCGCTGGGCCTCGGCGATGCACTCTTTCTGCTGATCAGTGGTCTCTATGTCCCGATGCGTTCGATGCTTCTGCTCCTGCTGTCCGGTATCCTGGTCGGCTTTCTCGTAAGTGCCGTCCTGCTCATCTATGGCCGTCTCCACGGCCGAAGCATGCGAAAAGTAAGCTTCCCGTGGATTCCCTGCACGCTGCCGGCGCTCTGTGCGATCGCTTTCGCACAGTTCCCGCTGGTCTGACGCTTCTTCATCCATCCGATGACAGTTCGCATCCGGTCTGTCCCAGATGCTCTGCATCATCTACTGAACGCAATTTTACATTCAGGAGTTCCCATGTATACCATCGAAGCCGCCTATATCTTTTCCATCATCCTGCTGGTCATCGGAAGTCTCGTCACCAGCGCCATCAAACTGCAGTCAAAAATCAATGGCTTCACACGTTCTGCACTCGAAACAGAGGTTAACAGCCATCTTCCGGATGGCGCGAAGGATTTTCAGCCGGAGGATTTCATCCGTATGGTCACCCTTTTTGAACAGGACATCGACCCAGCCGAAGGAGAACAACATGAATAAACCGATTCTGGAGCGTATGTCCTACGAGCATAATCTCCGTCACAGTTATATGCATATCAGTGCGCAGTCCGTGGACCCGCAGTCCTATGCGCTGAAGCTGCTCCGCGAAACGAGTGTCCCGGATACGCTGCCGCTCTCGATCCGTCCGGATGCGGAGGATCCGGCACAGGCGACCCTGGAGTATGAGGTCTCCGGTCTCGAGTCCATGGCGAGCTACTACGCGAGCCGGAAGCTCCGCTACCTGGCCCTCGCACGACTCATGGAGAACATCCATGGTCTGCTCGAGCATCTCGAGGAGTATTTTCTACCAGAGGATATGGTGCTCCTGGATCCATCCGCGATCTTCTACAATCAGGAAACGGAAAGCTGGATCTTCACCCTCGTGCCCGGCTACAGCAGCGCCTTCCACGAAGCGCTGAAGGCGCTCATCGCCTGGCTTCTGAAGCGGATCGACTACAACGAGGACCGTGTCGTCGTCCTAGCGTATACCCTCTATAACGAATCCCTCAAGGAATTTCTCGTGATGGAGAATCTTCTCCGCATCTGCCGGCAGAACATCGAGCGCGAACGCATGCTTCAGCTGGAACGAAGCGGTGGCCATGCATCCGCACCGGCTGCCTCATCTTTCGGAGCCGACAGCCGGGCCTCTGTGCAGGCTTCTGCTTCCGGTTTGTTCAATGCAGGCGACCGGCGCACAGCGGACTCCGCACCACGTCCACGCATGATTTCCACCGATGGCATCTTCCGCCCGATCGACGCCGGCCTTTCGGAGACGGCAGCAGACGCTGCACCGCGACCGGAGATGGCCGCGCAGCCATCTGCCGCAGCGCCTGACAACATTGGCTTCCCATCCGATTATGGTGAAGACGAGTACAGTAAGACGGTGAAGAAACTGCAGGCGCACGCGACAGGCGATACCCATGCGTACGAGCATGACGCATCTCTCTGCACGAATTATGCAGGCTTCGATGATCCTGCGCTCGACGGTGTCAGCGTATCCTCACTGGTTCCGGCTCCGAAGTCGAAAGGGAGTTTTCCACTTTTTCATCGCCGGAAAGACGGGAAATCAGAGAAAACAGAACGACGAACGAAAAAAAGCGTGGAGAAATCCACACTGAAGGAAGCCCTGTCCACCGAACAGAATCAGAGCTCCTTTAAGGCGAAGACCATCCTCTCCGTCGCGCTCATGATCCTCATTCCGTTCCTGATCTGGTTCCTGAAGGGCGGGGTCGTCCTCCGTCGCATGCTGCCGCTCGTGCTGGCGCTTGAAGCCGGCATCCTCGTCGTCATCGCCCTCGATTACCTGATGGCGAAGCTGCCGGATGATTGACAGCAACGCATGGATCGTAACAGTTCAGCCGGGTGACTTCTTCACCCGGCTGAACTGTTACCATGGATCCCATCATTTTCAGAAATACATACATCCGCCATTGAAAATACGTATATTACGTAGTATTCTATAAGGAGACATAACATGAAATTTCGGGAAATGGAATCTCTTCTTCTGAAGGATGGATGGCTTCTGGTCGATATCAGAGGATCTCACTATCAGTACAAGCATCCATCTAAATTCGGAAAGGTAACGGTTCCAAATCATCGTGGTGACATCCCTGCAAGAGTTGTAGCTTCTATACTGAAGCAGGCGGGGCTGAAGTAGTATCCGCTATGCCAGAGGAGTATTTATGAACTATATTTATCCAGCTGTTTTTTATCCTGAAGAGGATGGCCGTTATTCTGTCATTTTTCCAGATTTAAATGATCTCGCAACGTATGGTGATACCCTTGCCGATGCTTTTGCCATGGCGCAGGAAGCGTGCGGTCAGTATCTTTTCACCTCTTTACGAGACGGTGAGCACCTTCCTTCACCGTCTTCACTCGATGACGTTCAAAAAGAAGATGCTCATGCACTCGTCAATATGGTATGTGTGAATCTCGACGCGTACGCCCGTGCTTACGATGACAAAGCCGTTAAAAAGACCTTAAGCATCCCGGCCTGGCTGAATACCGCATGTGAGAATCTCGGAATCAATTTCTCGAAGGTTTTGAAGGATGCACTGATTGCGAAGCTACAGGTACAGTGATTCGCTTTGCGATCTCGACAAGGATCTCCGTGGTCTTTTCGAGTGCTCCCGCCGGGATGAACTCATACTTTCCGTGGTAGTTATAGCCACCGGTGCAGAGGTTCGGGCACGGAAGGCCCATGTAGGAGAGACGTGCACCATCAGTGCCTCCGCGGATCGGCACGACCACCGGCTCGACGCCACAGGCGCGCATTGCTTCTTCTGCGTTGTCGATGAGGTACATGCACGGCTCGATCTTTTCCTTCATGTTATAGTAGCTGTCCCGGATCTCGCAGACCACGGTACCCTCGCCGTACTTCCGGTTCAGGAACGCCACTGCCTCCGCGAAGAAGCGCTTCTTTTCCTCGAACTTCGCGCGGTCATGGTCGCGGATGATGTACTCCATCTTTGCTTCCTCGACACCGCCGTTCATCCCGTCGAGATGATAGAAGCCCTCATAGCCCTCGGTATACATCGGGTTCTCAAACGCCGGCAGGAGGCTCTGAAATTCCATGCCGATGAGCAGCGCGTTCTTCATCTTGAGCTTCGCGCTGCCCGGGTGAATGCTGACGCCGTGAATCGTGACCTTCCCGGAAGCGGCATTGAAATTCTCATACTCGAGCTCGCCGAGCGCTCCACCATCGACCGTATAGGCTATGTCTGCGCCGAAATCCGCGACGTCGAAGCGGTCCGCACCGCGTCCGATCTCCTCATCCGGGGTGAAGCCGATGCAGATTTCTCCATGCCTGATCTCCGGATGCGTCAGGAGGTGCTCCGCCATCGTCATGATCTCTGCGATGCCCGCCTTATCGTCGGCACCAAGCAGCGTCGTACCGTCCGTCACGATGAGGTCCTCGCCCTGAAGCTCTGGCAGGAACGAAAAATCCGCCACCTTCATCACGATCTGCTTCTCTTCGTTCAGGACGATGTCTCCACCGTCATAATCATGCACAATCCGCGGCTTCACATTCGCCCCGCTCAGTGCCGGCGAGGTATCCATATGCGCGATGAAGCCAAGCACCGGCGTGCGCCCGTCATGCTGCTGCCGGTCAGAGCCGGCGGCCATCTGCGCTCCGTCGCCTGCATTGGCCGAAACGGTCCCTATCGTCGACGGAATCCGCGCGAAGACATAGCCGAACTCGCTCACGCGCACATCGGCCGCGCCCATCTCGATGAGCTCCTGACGAAGCTGCTCCGCAAGTACGAGCTGCTTCGCTGTGCTCGGGCAGCTTTCACCCGTCTCATCAGACTCTGTATCATAGCTTACATAATTTAAAAATCGTTCGAGTACTGTTTTCATATTTTCACCCTCGTTTTCTTCAGTTTTCTATATAAGAGCATATCACAGATTCAGCATTTTACAGTCGGAATCACCCGATCTTTTCCTGCAGATAAAAGAAAGCCGCCGTACGACCGGACATTCATCCGATCGCGCGACGTTCTTTCCCATATCTTTTCTTTATCTGTTCTCTTCGTTCAGACTTTTGTCGTAGCACTCACGCAGTGCTTTTGCAAGCTGATCTGCACAGGATGTCCCTCTGTTTCCACAGAGATTTCCTCCCAGGATGCTTTCGATCTGATCGACGGTCATGCCATCGATCAATTTGCTGACCGCCTTTAAATTTCCGTCACAGCCTCTGGTAAAGACAACATTCTTAACAACATCGCCTTCCAGATCAAACGCGATATCCGTCGGGCAGATGCCTTTCGGTTTTACGCTGTATCTCATATACATACTCCTCCATTAATAGAACATTGGGGAGCCAGGTCCTAACGGAAGTCCCAGCAGGTACCATACGGAGAACATCACGAGCCAGCCGAGCAGGAAGCAGATGGAGTATGGAAGCATGGTCGAAATAACGCTTCCGATACCTGCCTTCTTATCATACTTCTGGAAGAATGCAACCGTCAGTACGAAGAACGGCATCAGCGGTGCGATGATGTTCGTCGCAGAATCACCGATACGATAAGCGCACTGTGTCAGCTCTGGAGAAAGACCGAGACGCATGAACATCGGTACGAAGATCGGTGCCATGATGGCCCACTTTGCAGAGTCTACGGCGATAAAAATGTTGATAAATGCAGTTAATACGATGAAGCAGATGATAAGCGGCAGTCCGGTAAATCCGACCGACTTCAGGAAATCCGCACCGGAAACGGAGATAATGGTTCCCAGGTTGGAATAATTGAAGCATGCGGTAAACTGAGCCGCGAAGAAGATCAGAACCATGAAGCTGGACAGACCACTGATGGTCTTGTTCATAAGTGCGATCATGTCCTTATCGTTCTTGATGGAGCCGGCACCGATACCATATGCAAGACCCGGAAGCAGGAATAAGAGCATCATGAAGAAGATAATTCCGCTCATGAACGGGGAGCTTAAGAAGGAGTGGGTCTCCGGATTACGTAAAAGACCATTGGTCGGTACAACGAGCGATGCGATGAAGAGCACATAAACCACCGCGGTGATTCCGGCAAAACGCATACCGCGCTTCTCATTTTCCGCGATGTCGTGAACCTGCTCGGATGCATCCGGAACATACGGTGTGAGACGCGGCTCAACCAGCTTATCGGTGACCAGTGTTCCGATGGCTGTAATCAGGAAGGTCGATGCGATCATGAAAAACCAGTTTGCTACCGGTAAAACGGTGTAGTTCGGATCCAGTGTCTGCGCTGCCTGTGTGGACATACCGGCAAACATCGGGTCGTTTGTCGCAATCAGAAGGTTTGCGCTCCATCCTCCGGATACACCGGCGAATGCAGCTGCGAGACCGGCGATCGGATGACGGCCGAATGCCATAAACAGGATCGCACCGAGCGGAACCAGTACGACATAACCGGTGGAAGATGCGATGTTCGACATGATGCCGAGGAATACAACCACCGCGGTTACCATTCCCTTCGGTGTGGATGCCGCTACCTTACGAAGAAGGGCGGATAAGAAGCCGGTACCGTCTGCAACGCCGACACCGATCATAATCGTAAATACAGTACCGAGTGCGAAGAAGCCTGTAAAGTTGCTGACAACCTTCGTCACCATGTAACGGATACTGTCCGGCGCCAGGAGGCTCACGGCTGCAACTGTTTTCTGTGTGATCTCTCCGGTACTGCTGTCAAGGAAATCATAGCTGACCTCTACACCACATGCTGCACAGATCGCGGAAATCACGATCACCACTGCTGTTAAAATGATAAAAATGGTTGCCGGGTTCGGCAGTCCGTTTCCAACGCGTTCTACGGTATCCAGTGCCCGCAGAATAAAACCCTTCTTTTCTTTTGTCTTTGTCTCTGACATATTCATACTCCACGTTTCATAAATTCGTTATCGGTCTCTGCATTCTGATCCCCTTATGTACAGATCCCGATGTTTAAAACTCTGTTTTACAGGCAGGAATCCACATCTGCCTTATCGATCATGACGTTCAGGATCTCCTTATCCGTGGACTTCATGCCGACTCTGCCGATGTATCCCATGTTCTTAATTGTTTCCTCTACATCCTGCTCCACGATACCTTCACCGGCCTGGAACTGCTTATCGCTCATGCTCATGTAGTGTGCCAGCAGGGCGGCATGTACCGATGCGGCGATCTTCGCAGCACAGCTTCGCTTCGCGCCATCGCAGACGATGCCGCCGACATTGGCCAGCGTGTTTGTGATCGTACGGCCGATATGCTGATAGTCACCACCTGCCATAAAGGTGATGGCTGCACCCGAGCCACAGGCTGCACTTACAGCGCCACAGAATGCGGAAAGCGCGCCAATATAGTGCTTGATATAGACGGAAACCAGATTACTTACGAGCATCGCCCGATACATCTTCTCTTCTGAGATCTTCCACTCACGTGCATAGACGAGTACCGGCATCGTCACGGTGATGCCCTGATTTCCGGAACCGGAATTGATCACGACCGGAAGCGGACATCCGCTCATACGTGCATCGGAACCGGCGGCCGCTGCGGCACAGGCTTCGGTACGTACATCGTGTCCCCAGTTTCCAAGGATGGTTTTACCGATCTGTGCTCCCCAGGCATTGTCGAGTCCCTCCTGGGAAATCTTCGAATTCATCTCGATCTGACGCTGGATCACATCCCGGATCTCATCCAGATCTACGTTCTCTGCATACTCCAGCAGTCCCCGGAGACTCATTCTGCTACGGTCGGAACACACGATTCCCTGTGATGCTTCTTCCATAACCTCATGCTCGACATCGCGAAGGATCTCTTCATCCTTCTGCATAAACACGATGTCGGTGTGATGATAAGCGATGCGCACACAGGCCGTATGCTCTTCCGATGCCATGACGATCTCGATGTAAAGATTCGGCACATTTTCCGCCAGATTCACATCACAGATCTTCGCCTCGTTGAGCTTTCTGCACTCCTCACGATCTTCATCCGTGACACCGGCGATGACTTCCAGCTTCTTATCCGGATCGCCACCGACCATACCGAGAATAGCTGCAACCTCGATGCCCTTCTGTCCACCGGAATTCGGTACCGTAACGCCCTTCACGTTCTTGATCATGTTGCCGGAGCAGTTGACGGTCATGTGCGTCGGCATCTCTCCGAGGAGCTTTCGCGTCATAGCAGCCGCATAGGCGATGGCGATTGGCTCGGTACAGCCCATCGCCGGAATCAGCTCCTCACGTAAGATCGCTGTGTAATTCTTAAAATCATTTTCACTCAGCTTCATACGCTTTTCCTCCTTCTATATACGATCCAGACATCCGGATCGTGCTGCTGATCATACAGGCATATCTGTACATGAACTTCTTAAACATATTTCTGTTCATAGTATTAACCATATCTCTGATATTATCAGCCGTACTGGAATACATCATAACATATAGAAAAGAATACGCAATTACCAAGACTACACAAAAAAATTACGTCTAATTTGTCTGTTATGCATAATATAATTCTGCATTATGGCAGATTCTTTGTAATCATGAAATCAAATAAGCTGCCGCACAAAAATGCGACAGCTTTCATCATAGAATTTTATGTTCAGATATATGCTTCTTCCACCGTCTCAGCGTAACGCTTTCCGGCTTCATGCCTCATCCGAAGCGTTTATGACAGCTCCTTCTGGTACTCCTGTACATACTCTACGAAGTACTCAACGCCCAGTGACAGTGCGCTTTCATCGATATCGAAGAACGGGCTGTGCTGCGGGAACTGACGCTCCTCCTCCGGCCAGCCACCGCCGAGAAGCAGAATGCACTTCTCCTGCGGGTACTTGGCGAAATCCTCGCCACCCATCTGAAGCTCCCAGTCGGTGAGGTGATCCTTACCGAAAACGGTCTCTGCGGCTCTTCTTCCGGTATCTACACAGGCGTCATCGTTGATCATTGGAGGTGGTCCGAAGTGATAATCCACTTCGATCTCGGTACGGGTAGCCTCGCCCACACCGGCTGCTACACGCTTGATGATCTCCGGATACTGATCACGGGTCGCCGGCGTAAAGGTTCTGGCGGTACCCATGAGGTGTGCCTCTGCCGGGATAACGTTGGATGTCGTTCCGGAATTAAATGCGGTGATACTGATAACCGATGCCTCCAGCGGATTCAACTCTCTTGCAACAACACGCTGCATCGAAAGAACGAACTCAGAGGCTGCAACAACCGGGTCTACGGTCTGGTGTGGAAGTGCACCATGGCCACCCTTACCCTTTACGTAAATGTCGAAGGTATCCGCAGCGGACATTACAGGGCCATAACGAAGAGATGCATAACCTGCCGGAATCTTGCTCCAGATATGCAACGCGATGAGACGATCACACTCGAGAAGCGCAGGATCATCCTTCATCAGCGCCGCACCACTGTTTTCGATACACTCCTCTGCCGGCTGGAAAAGAAGACGCACAGTGATGGTCAGCTCATCCTCCATCTGCTTCAGAAGCTTGGCTGCTCCGAGGAGCATGGTGATATGTGTATCATGGCCGCATGCATGCATCTTGCCTTCATTCTGAGACTTCCACTCACACGCTGCCTGCTCTGTAATCGGAAGGGCGTCGATATCTGCACGAATTCCCAGGATCTTATCCGAAGAATACGGTCCCTTGATGGTGGCGATCACGCCGGTCTTGCTGGACTCCTGGTACGGAATTCCGAGTTCATCCAGATATTCCATAATCTTCTTCTGTGTATTGAACTCCTCCCATGGCAGCTCAGGGTGCGCATGGAAATAGCGGCGAAGTTCTACTAATTCGTTCTGAATTTTCTTTCCTTCTGTGATGACATCCATTTTGTATTTCCTCCTAATGAATGATATGAAACACGTATGTTTTATTCTTTTTTAGTACAGCCTTCCGAAAACACCAGCATTCGGAAGGCTGCGGAATTTAAATATTAGAATGGGCCGTAGTTGATCTTGGTTGCAACAATCAGTGCAATCACGCAGACAACAAACAGTATCGAAATCAGCGGAGTAACAAACTTCCACCACTTCTTCAGCGGGATACCGGCGATCGTAAGGAAAATAAGAAGTGTACCACTGGTGAACCAGAGAGAGTTTGTAAGACCATCACCGAACTGGAATGCGAGGATCATGGTCTGACGAGTCATACCGATGATATCGGCAAGCGGAATAAGGATCGGCATGAGCGCCATTGCCTTTGCGGAGCCAGAGGTAAGGAGGCCGTTAAAGATGGCAATAACGAACATAACCGCGATGGCTGCGATCGAACCCGGAAGGTTCTTCAGAGGTCTGGAAATGCTGTAAATGATCGGGTCGATGATACCGGACTCGGTAAGGATCCACTGGATACCTCTCGCAAGACCGATGACAAGTGCAGGTGTCAGACCATCCTTCGCACCGGCACAGATTGCATTGACGAGCTCATTCGGTGCCATCTTGTTCAGAAGACCAGCAGCGACTGCAGCAAACAGGAAGCATGCAGAAAGATCGTTCATAGACCATCCAAACTTTGCAACGCCTGCGATGGCTGCTACGAATACCACGAGGAAGAGCAGGAGCGCCATGCTCTGTCCACCGGTCAGCGGCGTCTTCATCTCCTCCGAATAGTCTACACGGAACTTATCGGAATCAAGATCTGCGGTGATGGACTGAATCTTTCCATTACGAACACCACGTGCATAACGAAGTACGTAAAGAATGATGATAAAGTCAGCAACGCAAAGCAGGATCAGACGGAATGCAAAACCTGAGAACATCGGAAGCTCTGCTACTTCATGTGAGATACCTACAGTGTATACACTGGTCGGTGAGAACGAGAAGCTGATCATATCGATCATCGCGGAACATGCGATACCCGTCATTAGGTCATAGCCGAGTGCCAGCACCAGTGACAGAACGATCGGAATGAACGGCACGATCTGCTCATTCCAGCCGAGGAATCCACCGAGTGAACCGAAGATGATCATGATCAGAACCAGGATCTTCTCGGAGCCGACGGCCTCAGACTTCGAAAGAATACGGGCAACACCCTTATTCAGGGCACCGGTCCGCTTATACACTTCGATACATCCTGCAACGAGCATAACGAGGAACATCATGCCGGCAGAGGATACCAGTCCGTTCGGAATCGACTGGAAAATCGCCTGCGGTCCCAGATACGTTTTTTCCGTTGCGTGGAAAGAATTTGCGATGACCACGGTTCTGCCATTCAGCACTTCACGATCAAATGCGCCCGGGCTGATAAACAGTGACATGATGTAACAGCCTACGATTACGAGGAATACGATAACGAATGCATTAATCGATCCACTCTTCTTCTGTTTCTTTACGTTTTCTCCCATTTCATACTCCTAACCCTTTAAAGGTTTGCGTCTACATCTGCCTTATCGATCATGACGTTCAGGATCTCCTTATCCGTGGACTTCATACCGACTCTGCCGATGTATCCCATGTTCTTGATGGTTTCCTCTACATCCTGCTCTACGATGCCTTCACCAGCCTGGAACTGCTTATCACTCATGCTCATGTAGTGTGCCAGCAGTGCGGCATGTACCGATGCTGCGATCTTCGCAGCACAGCTCCGCTTCGCGCCATCACAGACGATACCGCCGACATTGGCCAGCGTGTTGGTGATCGTACGGCCGATATGCTGGTAGTCGCCACCGGCCATGAAGGTGATGGCGGCACCTGAGCCGCAGGCTGCACTTACAGCGCCACAGAATGCGGAAAGCGCGCCGATATAGTGCTTGATATAGATGGAAACCAGATTACTTACGAGCATCGCCCGGTACATCTTCTCTTCCGAGATCTTCCACTCACGTGCATAGACGAGTACCGGCATCGTCACGGTGATTCCCTGATTCCCGGAACCGGAATTGATCACGACCGGAAGCGGGCATCCGCTCATACGTGCATCGGAACCGGCGGCCGCTGCAGCGCAGGCTTCGGTACGTACATCCTGTCCCCAGCATTCGAGGATGGTCTTCCCGATCTGGGCACCCCAGGCGTTGTCGAGGCCCTCCTGAGAAATCTTCGAGTTCATCTCGATCTGACGCCGGATCACCGGTTTAATGTCCGCGAGATCGACGGTGTCGGCATATTCGAGAATTCCCTGAAGACTCATCCTGCTTCGATCTGCGCGTACGGTTTCTTCTGCACTCTCCTCCACAACGGCGTTCTCTATATCGCGAAGAATCTTCTGATCCTTCTGCATATAGATGATATCCGTATGGTGGTTTGCGATGCGTACACAGGCTGTATGCTCTTCTGACTCCATTATAATCTCGATATAGAGATTCGGAACATTTTCTGCCAGATTCACATCGCAGATTTTTGCCTCGTTCAGCTTTCTGCACTCTTCACGATCCTCATCCGTGACACCGGCGATGACTTCGAGCTTCTGATCCGGATCACCACCGACCATGCCGAGGATGGCGGCGACCTCGATGCCCTTCTGTCCTCCGGAATTCGGCACCGTTACGCCCTTCACATTCTTGATCATGTTGCCGGAGCAGTTTACCGTGATGCGCGTCGGCATTTCTCCCAGAAGCCGTCTGGTCTCGGCAGCCGCATACGCGATGGCGATCGGCTCGGTACAGCCCATCGCCGGAATCAGCTCCGCACGTAAGATCGCTGTGTAATTTCTGTACTCACCTTCACTCAGCTTCATACGTATTTTCCTCCTTTCCTCCACCATCCGAATACGCTCCGAATGGCCTGACTGATAATATAAGCTGCAGGATAAATGAACATATCTGATCCGCATTTTCATCTTTCTGTAGTCCAAACCTTATTACTGATATTATCAGTCGCTATAGCGTCATACTATCACATAATCATTTGTATGATAAGCCAAATACTCACCAAAAGAACCATTGTTTTTTGTTCACGATGCACAAAGGCCGAATCAAGAACACTAACTTCCTGATTCGGCCTTGAATCCATCTTCTTTTTTCTGTTTCGATATTGAACTGCAGCCAGGACTGATTTCTCTTATCACACGGTTCGCGTATTGAAAGCAGGATCTTCTACGGGAGCATTCCGGCACGCACATCCCTCATCTCGCCTGGCGGAAGAAGTCCTCGAAGCCACCGAAATTATGCAGATCCTGACTGATAAACTCGATGGCCGTATCTGCATCCTTCTTTCGGAGGCTCTCGATGATATCGGTATGGTGCTCCGTATCGTGCGACAGCAGGACATCCCGGTTGCTGTTCCAGTAGAACTGCGCATACGCACGCGTGAGACGATTCATCGTAAGCCGAAGCTCCTGAAGTGCGTAGTCATTATGCCAGAAGCTCATCAGCTTCAGATGAAAGTTTTCGTTCGCAGCCCAGTGCTCGAACGGCGTGCTGTCATCGTTCTGGCAGTCGACATTGAGCTTCTCCAGCTCATCGATCTGGCGCTCCGTCAATGTCGAAATCCGCTGCTTCAGGAACCCGCTCTCCAGGACGAGGCGGAACTGCAGCATGGAATATACATCTTCCACCGAATAGGTGATGACCTCATAGCCATAACGCGGGATACTTTTTAGGATGCCGTCGGCGCACATCGCGATCAGCGCATCACGTACCGGCGATTTACTCACACCATACTTCTCCACCAGATCCTTCTCGTTAATGATATCTCCGGAATGCAAATTTCCGGCCAGAAGATCGGATTCGATGCTCTTATATACAAAATCCTTCAGATTCGATGGTGCTTTCATTCTTCCCCCATACGTTGCATAGATTTCTACTTCAACACATAAAACTGTTATAATCTTATCATGCTTTTCACGAATTGTAAGTACAGGTTTTTATGCAAATATTTATATGCATTCAACGTACCCGTCTCATCGCGTCCTTCGTGAGGTCCTTGATCACTTCTCCGCCGATGATAAGTCCGGCGACGGAAGGCACAAACGCGACGGAGCCCGGGGTCGAGCGGCGATTAC
>ERZ1026864.1071-NODE-1071-length-14267-cov-6.002463_pt1 | contig 14267 bp, 5 predicted proteins | sample MGYA00380162_ERZ1026864 | MGnify/ENA primary metagenome ERZ1026864 (study PRJEB33269, sample SAMEA4719798) | human gut metagenome | biome: human-associated habitat; feature: organic feature; material: feces | place: Cameroon | collected 2013-10 ... | reverse complement strand
GAATTATACCCTCCATTTTTTTTTATTTTTAAACAAAAACTAAATCAAGGAGGAGGTGAACACACAAAATGGTATCAGACAATCTCGTGAACATAATCATCAAAATACAAGATGAAGCAAGTAAAGTTTCACAAAAAGTAGAAGAACAAATGAGCAAACTAGGTGACACAAGCAGAAATGCAATGAACATTTGGTCAAGATCAGCAGAACAAGTATCACAATCAATGGATACAGTTCACAAAGCATTAGACCGAACACGAGAAAAATTCCAAACCTTAAAAAACAAAGGAGCAGATGCTTTCAACAGGATAAAAAATGGAGTTAATTCTGCTGCAACTAGTTTTAACAATTTGATATCAAAATCCAACACTGCAACATTGATGATAGAAAAAATCAAAAGTGTTGGAGAGCGTGTGAAAAACACTTTAAAAACTATTAAATTACCTTCAAGCTTACAATCAAGCATTTCAACTGTAACACAGAAATTCGAAACACTCAAAGGATATGCAAGCAATGCTGCAGAAAGTATAAAAAATAACTTCTCAACTGCAGCAAATAAACTATCATCATCCTTTGAAACAGCAACCAATAGTATAAAAACACATTTTGAAAGCTTGAAAAACCATGCCCAAGTATTAGGTAGTCAAATAACCACTAGGTTAGGCTCAGCATTTGACCAAGTAGTCTCAAAAGTAACCACTACTGCCTCCACCATAAAAACAAAACTATCCGGAGCAGTAACTACTGTAAAAGGTAAAGTAAATCAATTAGCTCAAAGTTTTCAAGGAATGGGAGGAATAGTATCATCACTATTCGGAGCAATGGGAATGGCTGGAATAGGTCAAATGACGATTGGTTTAGCAATGACTCGTGAACAAATGACAAACCTTATGCAAGCAACAATGGGCAGCACACAAGAAGCACAAAAATTTGTGAAAACATTAGATGAAATGACAAATAATTCATTAGTAAGCCTTAACGATCTTGGTCAAGCAATGAACACTATTAAAATGTCTACAGGAATGAGTAATGATCAATTACAAGCTTTTGCAAGTACTGTAAATGATGTTGGTCAAAGAGCAATCCTTATGGGTAAAGATTCTACTGAAGCAATGACTATAATGCAAGCGGCAGGTAGAGGATTAAATGGTGAATTTGATATTTTACAGACTAATTTTGGAATTACAAAAGATAAATTAACAGATCTTGGTTGGAGTGGAGCAGCAGAAGATGTAGAAGGATACATAACAGCTATCGATAAATATCTTGAACAATCTGGAAGCATGGATGACATGATGAAAACCACCACAGGTTTAATACAAACTGTAAAAAAGAACTTCACCAGTGCGGGAAGACAAATCGGAGAAGTATTTATCCCTTACATTCAAGAATTATTAACCTGGATGGGAAGTCTAGGCAAAACCTCCCCTGAGGTTTATAAAATGTTAATTTTAATTGCTGGGGCAGTAAGTTTATTTGCAACTGCAGCACCATCATTATCACCAATCCTAACTACATTCTCAACATTATCTAATTTATTAGGCATTTCTGCAGGAAAATTGCTATTACTCAGTGGCATACTTGTAATAGTGGGAATGGCAATTTATGAAGCAGGCAAACAATTTGGTTGGTGGAGCAATGCAACCGAAATGGTTGGAGCAGTAGCTGATGGAGTACGTCGTTTATGGGAAGCTTTCAGTAACAGTCCTAATGTTAAATTATTTATTTCTGATATTAATGGGGCTTTTCAAACACTTCTTGGAATTCTTGGAGCATTAATTTCACCTCTTGTAGCAGTATTAAATCGTGATGATAATGGAACTGTTGATGTTGTTTCCAGTATTATCGGATTTTGCAGACAATGGGGCGAAACAATAGTCAGAATAGCAGAAGCTATACTTGCATTATCAGCCCCAATTATGGGTTTGCTTGCTTTTGTAAGTGTTGTTAATAAAATTAAAGCAGCACATGATGCTTTAAAAAATAAAATAAAAGAAGTTAAAGATGCAATACAAACAGTGAAAGATGCTTATAATAAGTTACGAGACAGTTCTGCAATTGATAGTTTAAAAACTGGTTTTCAAGGTTTGAAACTTAAGATTGGTGAAGCAAAAACAAAGTTGTTAGAGTTGTGGGCTACTATGAAAGCTACAGCTGCTGAAAAAATAGCTGCATTATCCTCAAAGTTCAAAACATTAGCAGCAAGCATCAGCCTTGCAGGAATCAAAGCAAAATTATATGCTGCTTATCAATGGTTAGTGAATGCTGCTACTGCAGTATGGAATGTATTATTATCAATGAATCCCGTAATGCTAATTGTTATAGCAATTATAGCATTAATTGCAGCATTAGTATATTTGTATAATACAAATGAAACTGTTAGGAATGCGATTAATGGTTTATGGGAAGGCATGCAACAATTAGGTCAGTATATTTATAATGGTTTGATTCAGGCATGGGATGCTCTTGTAAGTGTATTACAAGGAGTTGCGGGTTTCCTTGATGGATATATTGGTAATGCTATTCGTGGAATTATTGCATTATTAAGTGGTGATACTCAGGGAGCATTACAATACTTCACCAGTGCATGGAACACATTAATGGACGCATTAGGTCCAGTTGGTGATTTCATACAAGGAATATTCTCACCAATAATTCAAGGATTAATGGATTTATTAAGTGGAAATGGTGATGTTAATCCAGTTGAAAGCATTACTCAAGGATTCCTTTCACTTATGGAGGCATTAGGTCCTGTTGGTGATTTCATAATGGCAGTATTTGCTCCAGCATGGCAACTTGTACTTGATATTGTAACTCCATTATTCAATTTATTCATGCAACTGGCAACAATTTTTAGCCAGTTGATTACTGGCCAAATAAGTCTTCAACAAGCACTTGCTATGGCTTGGGCAGCTATTCAATCAACAATCAGCACAATATTATCAAATGTGATTAATCGTGTTGTTAGTTGGGCTCAGTCAATGTGGAATAATGCAGTTAATACTGGTAGAAACTTCATTACAGGAGTAGTTCAATTTATCCGACAATTGCCTGATAAAATAAAAATGTATCTTTTAGCAGTTGCTGTAAGAGTAATAACTGCTGGTGCTCAATGGGTAAGTAATGCTAAAACAAAAGCATCACAAGTAGTGTCTGGAGTTATCTCACATGTTGGTCAATTACCTCAAAAAGTATACCAGGAATTCCTGAATATTGGTTCAAGAATATTGTCTGCAGGTTCACAATTAGTTGAAAAAGCAAAACAAATTGGTAAAAATATTGTTGATGGAATGCTTTCAGCTATGGGTATTCATTCACCAGGTACAATCCAAGAAAGCGTTGTACTCGAATTTGTAAACATGATTACACGTGTGAAAGATCAAGCTCGTAGTGCTGGTGAAGCAGTGAAAAATGTTGCTCAAAATATGATTGATTCCTATAAAAAACAAAATCTTGATAAGGAATTAACTGCACCTGATTTGGTGAATGCTCAAGGAGGTTTCCTTGGTGATCCACTTGTAGGTACTGCTTTAGATGAGTATGATACTACTCATATTGGTCAAGAAATGGATGTTACTCCTACTATGAATATGGGTGAAAATAATCAAATAATGGATAATTATGCATTAATGGGTCAAAATGTTACTGGTATCTTTGATTTGATGAGTACTGATTCAACTAATGCTTTAAACAGTTTGACTTCTGCAAATACTTTAGCTTATGACACTATAAGTGCTACTGAACAGCAGAAAATGAATTTCATGAGCAATCATGTCAGAAATAGTATGAATCAAATCTTGTTAAACACTCGTATGGGTATGAATAATGCTTTAAATACTACTCGTACAAGTTTGACAAATATGCAAAACAGTACTACTCGAACTACTCAGGCTATGACTCAAGCTTGGAATACTATGAAAACTAGTATAATTGCAGCTGCGAATAAAATTAAAACTGATGCAACAGCCCACTTCAATAAATTAAGCAGTACTATAGGAACATTCTACCGCAAACTCCAAAATCCAAGCAATTGGGGGGCGGGAGGAGGCACAGGTACTCCCTCAAGTGTTCGCAGAGTAGGACATCGCACAGGAACAATGAAAAAAATAAGGGACATTATACGGGAAGAAAAACTTCCTTCAGCAATGACTTATTACCAAGCTAGAAACTCAGCATACAATAATCCAGCAATTGGCGATTATATAATCCGCGATTCCACTACTGGAAAAATACCTACTGCAGATTTAATCCGTAGCAAACTTGAAGGGGCTGCGGGAAGCTGGGGAGATACAGTTGCACCTAATGTAAATCACATTAAAAAGACAGCTGGAAACTGGGATATGAAAGGACCAGCAATAAAAACTGGTGCTGGACTAGCTCAAACTGGATTAGCATTTAAAGTTCGTGATTTTGAAACTGGAACACCAAACATTAGTTTTGACTCCTTTGTAAAAATGGCAGAAGCAGTATTCAGCATAGTACCATACGATCATTATTATGATAGTGAAAAATATGGTTCATGGCAAAATGCTATTGCTGCTGGAAAATGTAATTGTAGTGATGGAGCAGATGCATTATTAGCCTTAGCTGCAACCTGTGGATTTAGCGGAAGTAAAGTTCATGGATATTGGGGTAAGGAAGGTCACTTTTGGACAGAAATCAACGGTAAACATATGGATACAACAGCATTCCAAAAAGGTTACGGTTGGAGCAGTCCAAAAACACATGCTGGACCATCAAGTGTCGGGCATCGTGCTGGAAGAGCATCTCCAAACAGTTTGCTTGAAGATTTTGATGTTGTTAAAGAATTAAACAAGAACAATAACGAATCTAATAAAACGGAAACTAATGAAGAAAACCAAATAATCATTGTATTATCTGGTGAAACAAAACTCAAACACGAATTCATCGATTTACCAGACACAGTTTCAGAAGAGGAAATTGTAAGGTTAATAAATGAAGCACCTGAAGATGCAGGTTGGTTAAAATCATTAGTGCAAAATATGGATTTCCAGGAATTGGATCGTAAAATTAAATCTAAATTACAATTCCGTGAAAATCGTGCAAATGGAGTATAATTATGAAGAAAATAGAAGTAAGACCAGAAAAAGTAAGGGGTATGGGTAACCTTATCCCTCCTTTATCTGTTTCTGATTTTGAATTAAGTGACTGTATGATTCATGAAGAAGACCCATTTAAAATTAACGGACATCTCTTCAATCATTTCAGTATTGATGTACCTGTTGTGCCTGTGAATCTGGTGTTAAGTACGAATGTTGCAACTATTTATCCTGATGCAACTACTCCGAATACGGCAGTTATAACTGCAACACTTACAGACAGTTCAGGAACACCTGTTTCTAATGTTGATGTGTATTTTCAAGAAGAAGGAGTTCGTATTGGTACGGCTTCAACAAATGCTCAAGGAACATGTACTTTTGAATACAGTAACAGTAGCGGAGGTACACATACTATAAGAGCATATACTATGAAACAAGGTAAGTATAATAAAAGTTCTGCTGAAATTAATTTAAATGTGTACATGCCAACTAGTTTAAGTTTATCTCCAGTTTCTACAATTGCTAATACTGTGGATACTGTCACATTATCAAGTAAAATCATTGACCAAAACGATTTACCATTGGCAGGTAAGTTGATTGATTTGTATCGTGGAGATGTGAAAATAAAATCCGCTTATAGTAATAGTAAAGGAATTGTGGATTTCCCAATCCGTGTAACTGATTTGGGTAAAACCAACACTGTTTTAACTTGTACCGTGGATAAAACAAGTGTTACTGTCGGTGAAAATGTATTATGCACATTATATTTGAAAGACAATCAAAACAACCCATTAGCAAATAAAACAGTTTATTGCGGGGATTGGAGTAAAACTACTAATGATGAGGGTAGAGTAATATTTAATTATGCTAATCCAAGCACTGGTGTGGCTACAAGAGTGTTTAAGTTTGATGGGGATAATTTGTATAATGGTGCGAGTGTTACTGCAAAGTGGACGGTTGTTCCAGCTGAAAATCCTCCAGTATTGGTTTTAGAAAATGTTGGGGATTTGGTTGGTGAAACTGGTGACTTAATAACCTTCAACTTAGACTCTTCTGAACATTTAAACCTTGGTGAAACTGTACAATTAATAAATACTACAGATAACTCAGTATTAGATTCCTGTACGATTAAATCCGCGGATAATACTTTAAATTACACTTGTACTGGGGCGGGTGATGTTAGTGTGAAAGCGAAACTTGTCCGTGGTACGGAGGTTACTTACTCAAACATACAAAACCTTGAAGATTGCTTTATTTATGGTTTTAAGGGGGATGAAACATTTTCTCTCCGTTCAGGATATACTGGAACATTAAACATAAGTTACACTGCCAATAATGAATTAAAATACACAGCTAGTTCAAGCATACTTGCATTAATGAATAAATCATTCACCACACCTAAAAATTGGGTTGTTGAATTTGATATGAAAGCAACAGGATATGACGGGGGTAGAATAGGAATACAAAGAAAAGATGCTTCCTCACCTGAAAAAAGTTGTGTTGCTCTCAAACCTCAAAGTAATATAACTTATGCTAATTTAAGCAAATCTGAAACTACAACAAGTACAGATACCAATATTGGAAGTTATTCTTCATATAATCATTATAAAATCATTGCAAAAAATGGTAAAACAACATTATACAGGGATAATATTTCAAAAGTATCTGTAGAAAACAATGATTGGTTAGATAAAGAAATTTGTTTGTATCTACACGGTTGGACAAGTAGTAGTGTGATTTATATTAAGAATTTTAAAGCGAAAGTTTATTTAGAATAAGAGGATGAATATCATGACGGAGTATTCCCTTAAAGCGAAATTTGAAAAAGATAATAAACATTTAGGAAGTATTAGTAATCAATCAAAAATAACCTTCCAAAAAACCACTCCCACATTAAACATTTCCATTCCCGCAGGAACATATAATGCTGAAAGCAATTTCAACATTCAAGTAACTCCAAAAAATCCTGATGGAACTGCAATTATTGTTCCACGGATTCCAATCAAATTTTATATTGATGATGTTTTAGTAAAATCTGATACAACACAACAAGAAGGTTACTATGGTACTTTAACAGTACCATCAGGAGCTACTGGAAGTATTAATATAAAAGTGGTTCTTGAAGAAGACAGTATGGGCTATTATAATAGTGCAACTAAAACCATAACATTAGCCTTAGGAACACCTACAAGTACTGCAGTAGACACTACAATAATATTATCCGCACCTTCTACTGCAGAAGTGGGAAGTAATGTGGAATTAACAGCAACTCTCAAAACAAAATCAGGAACACCATTAGTGAACAGGCAAATAATTTTCAAAAAAGGAAACACTGAAATTGATGCAATTTACACAAATAATAATGGAGTAGCTACAAAAACAGTGAACATCACTAATGCTGGAGAAAACAGTTTTAATGCTGTTTTTAATGGTGAAACAAATAATTATAAAAGTTCTTCAGCAAATATTATTGTTCAAGGAGTTGTAACAACCATACAACCAGTATTAACAATGGTTTCCAGTACAAACATCTACAAAGGATGGAATCTCAAATTATTATACTGTGACAATAATAACCAACCCTTAGCTGACAAAACAGTTAATATCACTATAAACGGTGTAACTTATCAAAGAACCACTGAAAGTAACGGAATAGCTAAACTAAACATCAAATTAAATGAAGGCAACACATACTCATTTTCAGCAAATGTTGCTGCAAACGGAAAATATTTATACACCAGCATGACTGGAAGTATTAAAGTAATAAGTCCAATAACAGTTGAAAGAAAACCAGGTTGCGTAAGCTGGGATGCTGCAGCAATCCCACGAAAAACATGGGATAAATCACATCAATATAATGAAGCAGATGTATACAAAGAACCAACTGATGCATACTACCTCAGTTCTGGGACAATTGCTTCAAAAGCAGGAACTTGGCATGCAATACAACCATTAAATCAAGCTTGTTTTGGATTCAACATCCCAAATGGAAGTATTATCCAAAAAATGGAAGCTGTTTGGGTGCATAAATACTCCAGAAACAACAGTAACCCAAATATGGGTACGGGAACAGTATATTTAGATGCAACAGGACAGGACACCATCGTATTGCAAGGAGCAAACAAACCTGGAAACAATACATGGACACAAAATAATGCTTCAACAACAAATGTAAGCATGGTAAGTGCAAATGCCCTAAATCAAAATGCATTCCAAGCAAAAATAGTCTACGATGCCAATTCTAATTATAATACTGGAGAATTACACATTGGCTGGTTCAGTATCAAGGTAACATATGTCCCACCTCAGGAGTGATGATTTTTGACAAGTATTAGAAAATATGCAAAAACAATAACACAAAAAACAGGACGCTATGCAATACAAAAAAGTTACTCAGAATTCACCAGCATCAACAATATCAAAGATGAAAGTAACACTTTTGCAACAAGCAACATCACAGCAGCCAGTGGAATACGAAACAGACCATCAACATTAATTTTAACTGATTTTGATTTCCAACTTCCAGGAGGATCAACAGTTACAAAAATCAGAGTTCATTACAAAATGAAAAAAACAGCTGAGGGTAATGTTGATGTGAATTTGGCTCCTGTGATTTTCCGTGTGACTGGTGCTGGTGCTGAATTTGAAATTCCTGGAAAATCTCCTACAAATGTTGCATCAGATTTCACTTCAGAAATTGACACATTATCTTTTATCGGAGTGAATACTGAAAATATTAACCGCAGTTTTCAGTTAGAAATGGATTTCCCAGCCAATACTGGTGGTGCGGGAAGTATTGATTTGTATTATGTTGTTGTTGAAATAATCTACGAGGAAGGAGTGTATGTATTATCAGCTACAACTGACAAAAATCAGGTTGTAGAAAAAGATACTTTTGATATTACATTATCTCTTTCAAATATAAATCATACAAATAGGTATCATACGCCTGTAACGAGGATAATTATTCCAGATGGTGTGACTTATCAGGGCAGTACTAATGATAATTTTGTTAAAAAATCTGGAAACACTTTAGAATGGACGAGTTTATTCATAAGTGAATGGGTTGATACAGTTACATTAACTTTTCAGGCGGTTAATACTGGTGATAAAACCTTTAAAATGCAGGGAACGGATAATCAGTATAATTATCAGTTAGTTTTAGGTGTTGTTCCGAAACAAGTTGTATTAGATTTAGATTTGCCTGAGTATGGAGTTGAAGACAAATCATTTGATTTCACAGCAACAAGTACAGATTGGGGTAGAGAACGTGGTCAATCTAATTTAGAATCAAGAACTATTAAAATAGAATTACCTACACAATTTAATATTACTATTGATGGGGATAATAATGCTTCAATTGACACTTCAAGTGAAGAAAAAACAGTTATAACCTGGCATATTGCAGAAAATACTCCTAGTGAAATGTTATCCTGTACTGTTACACCTTTACAAACAGGTATATTCACTTTTAATGGGTATGATGAACATAATGTGTTAATTGCTTCAAAAGATATTAAAATTGCACCGTCATCATATACTACTCCTTTTTTATCAAAATTCAAAATCCCAGATAATGTACTTGATAAAATGGAACATGGTCGAATATATTCTATTATCACATATATGCGAGTAAATATAAGTGAAGAAGACATTGACAACTTCGAACACTATGAATGGAATTATCGTTTCAGCATTTTCCATGACTCAGGAACACCTGAACAGTACGAAGACAACCAATATCTCCTCAACACATTAGGATTAGAAAAAAGCATTAACCAACCGAATGAATGGGTTAAATTTGAATTAAGTTTTTACTATGATAGTAACTATCCCATATGGTTATTCTGGACTGGAGAGTACTTGGAACGTAGCCCAACTCTTTTTAATATTGAGTTTACAAATCCAATTCTTGAAGAAACACCCTATTATTTTGAAAAAGGAGTAGAACCATATGGATTATACTTCAATCCATTAAAAAATGTTATTTCACCAATAAACTATGGTTCATGTATTATTCCAGCAATGAACAAAGCAAATCCTTTCAGAGTATCAGGATTATCCTTTGGAGGTGTTGAGAATATTAAAAACTTTGTACTTCAAGGAATTACCATACATTTTGATGCAGTATCATCAAGTAGCTGCTCATTAGTAGCAAGATTGCGTACAAGTGACAATCGTATAGGTGAAAGAAGCATAATCATACCTGAAGGTTCTAAAAGCCTAGAATTAGGTGGACCATTTGACCTATTCGGAATAAAATACACAGATTTCATAGACCCTACTAGGTTAGAAGTGGAATTTGAAGCAATCAATAAGTATAATCACGATGTAAAACTTGAATTAAGCAACATACGTTTCACAATCAGATACTCCATACTTGGAAACAGCAATTGGCTTAAATTCTGGATAGATGGTGAATCAAGTGAATATTACAATGTATTCCTCAAAAAATTAACTCTTGATGCAGGAACTGAAACAACTGTAACTTATTTCAGTGCTGAAGGATGTGACACAACAATAGCAAGCAGGCAAAATATAGATCCAAAAACTATTGAAATGGAAATTGAGGTTGGTGAATGTAATCTTGATGAATCAACATTATTGTTCCGTCGTGCTGCAAAATGGCTCAGTAATAACAGAACGAAACATAACAAACCAATATTGAAAAATATTGAATTTGAACATATTCCAGGTCAAATTTATCCTTACATTTTAGAAGATCCCTTGGATGGGAAACTTGAAATTACAGAGTATGATTCAAAGGTGAAATTAAAAGTTCCTGATGGTGTGAGTGTTGCGAAAGAAGCAACTTATACTGCAGAAGTAGGGGTTGTAAATGGAATTACAAGAGTAAGACCAAAAATTCAGGCAATTGCCTTAAGTGATGAAATCACCATCACGGAGAAATATAGTAACCAATCATGGAGTATTTATAGTGATGCATTAGATGCAGGGGATATTTTAACAATTGATTGTGATAAAAGAACTGTAATGCTGGATAAATCAACTACAACAGGGCAAACTGATATTAATATTACTCAGGATGTTGATTTGGACTGTGACTGGTTTAATATTAAAGGAGAATTTGTATTTCAATCAAGTTCATGTAGTATTCAATTTGTTGAATATAAGGAGAGGGAATTATGAGTGATTTAAATGTAATTGTCTTATCTCCTGCTGAAAAACCGATTGTCTGGTTAAATTCAGATACATTGAACATTACATATACTGAGGAATGGGATAAAATCCCATCAATCAGTATAGAATACCCTATATCAGAAGATAACAATGACTACACAGAAATTTTCAAACAAGGAAATAAAATCTATGTAGGACAAACACCAACCACCCGTCCAAGGTTATATGTAATCAATGAAGAGTATGAACTTGATTTATGGAAAGAAAATACCATTACCGTAACTGCAGAAGATGCAATTACTGAACTAAATTATGTTGAACCTTTTTATTATGCAGGTAATGAAAAAATCGAAGTAACTCAATCATTTCTTGAAGAGGTATTTCAGCCATATTGGAATATTACGAAATATCATGAACCATTAGACAGCAGCCTTAAATATATTCATCCCTGTGGGTCTATGACTAAAATGAGTCTTTTAAGACTGATTGAAGAAGAAACAGGTAATGTTTTTGTCTGGTGGTATATTAAAAATAAAGATGATAATAGGATTGTACGCCATTTAGATTTCATAAAACCATCTCACAGAGGTTATACTCGTAAATCCGTACTTGATGTAGGGTATAATATGGATAACATTCAGTATAGCGTAAGTGAAACAAATACCTATAAAGCGATGGCTCCTATTTTGAAAATGAGTGAAACAACAGTAGATACTTCCACATCATCAACAACAAGTGGGGCTACAGGTACTACTGGGATGTCAAGAGATGAAATGCAAAAAATATTACATGGCTGGGCAGATTGGAAACCAAAGGAAACTGGAGATATAAATCCTTATGGTTGGTTGGATCTGGCTGTGAAAAAAGGTGAAACAATTCCATGCAGTGTTGAAAAATATACTGAAAACTCAAATACTGGGAGTGATGCAACTGCAATAAATGAATCAAAAGAATATTATCGCATATTATCATACTGGAAAGCACCTTTTGATAAGAACAAAGGGGATTTCTTCATATTTGATAATAGTGATACTGATGTCAATTATACGAAAATAGAACCTCATCAAATTGGTGGGGATATAGTACCGAAAATTGGTACAGTTTCAAGCAGCAATATTCATAAGTATGCAATATATGCCGATTGTGCAAATCAGTTGATTCAACAGAGATATCCTGATGTGGAGTTGAAAGTAACGGCTTCAGATTTGGATTCAGAAATAACTCCTGAATCAAGTTTCAATGTTTATGACAAAGTATGGATTCGTTTAGAAGGATATAAACAACTTATTTTTGCCCGTATCACTAAAACAGTTAAAAACTTGCAAGACCCATCAAAAAACAAGATAACTGTTTCTAATATTAAAATCGGTTCTAAAATAGAGCAGAAAGGAACATTCTTTGTTGTTGATGATTGCAAAGTAAAACAAGGTGCTGGAGAATATTTCAAAGGCACACTACATTACTATGAAATATCAAATGCTGGAGATATTACAGCATATCCTTTAAAAAACACAGTAATGAGCATTACAGTAATAAAAAAAGATGAACAAGTAGTTACATCATCAGAAGTTACAGAAACAGGAAGTACTGGTGGAGGATTTGACAGATTAGGTATTTCTGCAGATAAAACACAGATAATGGCAATTGGAAAACCTTCAGCAGTAGGAGAATCACACTACGGATATAAATATTACAAATCAGTATTCAAACGAAAATGTCCTTTCTGTGGTTCTACAGACCTGATATGGGCATGGCATTGGGCCTCAGGAAACTGCGGACATTTACCCGATTACACTAGATTTTACACAAAATGTGGTTCTATTGAAGGCCATATTTTCTGTCGTGGTTGTGATGCTGACTTTTCATGTATTGATGGTAAAGACCATATGAGTCCTCCTAGAGCAACATTAACTCGTGTTAGTGGCCCTGTGGCTTCAAGTGAAGCAGAAGCACAATCTTTAAAAGATGGTAAAATGGCAAATTCTGCAACTGCAACAGGAAATACAAATGTTACCGCTAGTGTTGAGTCAATTATGGCAAAAGCAAGAGGCTTCAGATATGGAGGTAATGCTTCAAGTATTAACATTAATGATGCGAAAATCTTATCAAAAAATCAGGAAGCACATGATTATGTTGAAAAATACCATCAATGCGATTGTTTTGGAATGACTGCATATTTATTTATTGAATTTAAAAATGCAGGGTATAAAGTACGTGCTGTAAAATATTACAGTCAATATGCTGGAAGTGGAACACATCGTACTGTACAAATCTGGCAAAATAATGATTGGGTTGATCCCTCTTATGCGGGTTATGATACTCGTTTTAAGGCTATGAAAACGAAAAAAGATTTTGTGGAATTGATTGTAAGTGATGGTTCAGGTGTAGGAGGGGATTCTTCACAATCAAGTACTTCATCAACTACTACTGTTCCAGGATATAAAAAAACATATGTGCGTACTACTGATGATGATGGGGGATTTAAACTTCAAATAAATTTAGAAGCCTATAGTCAAGATTACATACTTGTATGTAATTTTGGTGGAGATTTAGAGCATGAAGCATGCTCGCAAACAGTTAATTTAACAATAACATAAAAAAATGGAGATGAAAATTATGGATAGTGATCATATAAGTTTCACAGAATACACTTATTTAATGTGTAGAATTGCATACTGGCTTATTAACAATGCTAAAAAATTCAATACAAGAAATGTATATGGATATATGAACCGTAGTGCAGATTACGGTACAATAATTCGTGTGATTAAGGAGAGAGGCACTAATTATCAACCAGACAGCCTTATTGCAGAGTTTGTAGAATGTGCTATATACGACAATACAGACCTTAGTTTTTTACCAAATTATGTGGTTGGTCGTAATGGTACAAAATATTTCAAACAAACATATGTGAATATGGCTCAAAGAGTTTCAGCATATGAAGTATTAAACGGAGTTAGTCCAGCTATTGTTTACTTGAAAAAAGAAGAATTAACAAGTAATAATAAATCAAGTATTTTAAATGAAGCAAAGAAAATATTTGGGGATTTTAATACTTGTGATGGC
>ERZ1026864.1054-NODE-1054-length-14368-cov-6.341927_pt1 | contig 14368 bp, 18 predicted proteins | sample MGYA00380162_ERZ1026864 | MGnify/ENA primary metagenome ERZ1026864 (study PRJEB33269, sample SAMEA4719798) | human gut metagenome | biome: human-associated habitat; feature: organic feature; material: feces | place: Cameroon | collected 2013-10 ... | reverse complement strand
GATTCGGTATGTTCAAAGATAATGTCGATATTACTTCTAATGGCAAGACAGTAATTGTAGATGATATAGATGAATAGGATTAGTTTGAAATCTACCATCGGCCCAGCGTTCTATGATCTTCATAAATACGTTAAGACTAATGCATATACGCATTATTGGTTAAAAGGTGGCCGTGGTTCTCTGAAATCTTCTTTTATCGGTGTTGAGATACCTCTAGGCATTATGAGAGATGCACAGCGAGGTGTAATGAGCAATGCAGTCATTATGAGACGAGTGAAAGACACACTCAGAGAATCGGTATATGAGCAGATTAAATGGGGTATTTATAAGTTAGGTGCTCAAGATGATTGGTCAATACCTGAGTCAAAATTAAAAATGACTTATATTCCAACAGGACAGACAATTTTATTCAAAGGCGCTGATGATCCTAAAAAAATGAAGTCAACAAAGGTTCATATTGGCTATGTTAAATACGTATGGTATGAAGAATGTGATGAATTCGAAACATATGACAAGATAACCAATATCAATCAGTCGCTTCTACGTGGTGGACATGAGTATTGTGTCTTTTATTCCTTCAACCCTCCTGAAAGCCAAAGAAATTGGTGTAACAGGCAAGTTCTAGTGAAAAGGGATGATACATATGTATCACATACAACTTACTTACAGGCACCTCCTGAGTGGCTTGGGGAGCAGTTTCTAATTGAAGCAGAACACACCAAGAAAACAAATATTGAAAAATACAATCATGACTATCTAGGTGAAGTAACTGGTACAGGTAGTGAGGTTTTTACAAACCTTGATATTAGAGAGATCACAAAAGAAGAAATTGATGTATTTGATAGATTAAAATTCGGACTAGACTTTGGGTATGCTGGTGACCCATTAGCATGTGTAAAGATGCATTTTGATAAGACGCGCAGACGTCTTTTTATTTTTGGCGAGGTTTACGGCACACGTCTTTCAAACGAGAAGGCAGTAAGGATGATTAAGAAGCTTAATCCGTTGAATAAATTAGTGACATGTGATAGTGCAGAGCCTCGTACCATCAACGAATTCAAATTATTAGGTTTAAGAGTTAAAGGTGCTAAGAAAGGGCCAGACAGTGTAGAAAACGGAATCAAATGGCTTCAGGACCTTGAACAGATAATCATTGATCCTGTTAGATGCCCTAATACTTCAAGAGAGTTCAATGATTATGAAATCGAAAAAGATAAGGACGGTAATCTAAAAGGTGAATTTCCGGATAAGAACAACCATTCAATAGATGCTGCACGATATGGATGCGAAACAGACATAATTGCATCAAAAGCGCGTGCAGGAAAGAACAGAAGCAAATATGTCTGATATAGGAGGAACATTAGATGTATACATTTACTATCGATGCAGAAAGATATGATGAGACATCGCTTGATATCATACAGATAGAAAGTCTGATCAATAAACATAGGAATATCATTGGAAAAATCAGAAAAAACAAAAGGTATTATGAAGGGGACCATGACATAAGAAGAAGACAGAAAAAATATAAGGGTTCAGCGAATAATAAAACGATATGCAATCACGCTAAGGATATTTCTGATACTGCTACCGGATACTTTATGAATTCTCCAATATCCTACAGTACCTATGATGGTGATGATGAAATGTTGTTGGATAAACTAACAGATGCTTTTGATAATGCAGATGTTGACGATGTTGATTCAGATAATGCGCATGATATGAGCGTATGCGGCGTTGCGTATGAATATGTTTATATCAAACAGGATACTACGGATATTGCTATCAGGAACATCGAAGCAGATCATACATTTCTTGTTTACGATGACACAATAGAACAGAATCTTCTCTTTGGGGTTTATTATTACAGATTTAAGGACGCAATCACTGATCAGTATTGCTATCGCGCAACAGTAGTAACTAAAAATTATAGATACACGATGATCATAGATTGTTCTACCCATAAACATAGAATGATTGAGGAAATGGCACCCCATTATTTTGGCGGTGTTCCAATAATCGAATACAGAAACAATAAGCTGTGTATAGGTGATTTTGAGCAACAGATTTCTTTGATTGATGCCTATAACAAATTGATGAGTGACCGTGTGAATGATAAAGAGCAGTTCGTTGAGGCTCTGCTTGTTATCTATGGTTCTTTGATGGGAGATGATAACGAAGAAGTCAGCGAAACAATGAAGATTCTAAAAGAGAATGGTTTGTTAGAACTTCCAAGTGAGGCGAGAGCTGAATATATTTCTAGAACATTTGATGAGAGTGGAATGGAAGTATTAAGGAAAGCTATTAAAGAAGATATCTATACATTCTCCCATGTACCAAATCTTACAGATGAGAACTTTGTGGGGAATAGTTCAGGAGTTGCGATGGAGTATAAGCTTCTTGGACTGCAGATGATTACTGGAGAAAAAGAAAAGTATTACAAGAAAGGCCTACGAAGAAGGATAGAACTGTTTTGCAACTATCTTGGGCTTAAGGCAATCAACATCAACAAGAACAATATCAAGATAACATTCACAAGAAAACTACCTAAGAACCTAAGTGAGCTTGCGCAGATGATTGCAAACTTAAACGGAAAGGTGTCGAATGAAACTCTTATCGAACAGCTTCCATTTGTTGAGGATGCTTCGAGTGAAGCAGAAAAGGTAAAGAAAGAAAATGAAGAAAATATCAGAACACAGCAGAAATTGTTTAAATATCAAAATGAGACTCCTTTCTATGATGAAGATAGCATTTCTTCCGATAGTGAAGATGATGAATCAGATTCTATCAGTACTAATAAAGCTTCTTAGTTGATATATGAGAAACGAAGAATACTGGAAAAGACGTCAGGCTGAAAAACTTGATGATGCTCTTAAGAATGCCGTTGCAGATATCGAAGAAGTAAAAAGGTTCTATCATAAAGCCTATCTGTATACAGATAAACAGATAGAGGGAATATTTGATTCATACAGAAATCACCATAGAACAGATTCAGCACCTATGTCAGAAAAGGAAGCAAGAGAACTGCTTAACAATCTTGTGAATGATCATGATTATGCAGAACTGAAGAGGAAGCTTGAAAACAATCCATCGAGCAGTGCAAAAAAAGAACTTTTAAAAAAACTTGATGCTCCTGCATATCAGGCAAGAATAAATAGACTAATGGAATTGCAGAGTAAATTGGATTCTCTGATGAGGCTGGAATATAATCTTGAAAAAGAAAAAAGCACAGATGCCTATCTAAAAGGGATATATGACGGTTATTACAGAAATGTGTTCAATATATCAAAAGGTATGGGGATTGCTTATGACTTTGCTGAAATAGACCCAACACTCGTGGATCATATGCTCAAATCAGCCTGGTATGATAAGAATTATTCTAAAAGAATATGGGGAAATGCACAGAATCTAGGCAATGAGCTAAAGAATCAGCTGATGCTGGGGGCTATTATGGGAAAGACCCATAAAGAAATGTCCCAAACGTTACAGGATAAGTTTGCAGTGGGTGCAGCAAATTGTGAAAGACTCGTAAGGACAGAGATGGCTGCGTTCATCAATTCTATTGATCTTGTCAATTTCAAGGATGCAGGCATCGAAAAAGAGATGTTCATAGCCGTTCATGACGGCAGAACATCAAAGATATGTCAGCAGCATGATAGAAGCATTATAAATGTCAAAGATGCCCAGATTGGAGTTAATGTGCCTCCGCTTCATCCTAACTGTCGTTCCCATATGATTCCATATATCGAAGGAATCACTGACAATATGAAGAAAAGACAGCGTGATCCGATTACCGGAAAGGATGAAGTTGTAGATGTTAAAGAAAATTATGATCAGTGGTTAAAAAGACAACAAGATAAGCATGGAGTAGACACTGTTGATGTCTATATTAAAAAAATAAAAAATCTGAAAAAAGCAGAATTAGTGCAAAATTATAGGCCTGTAACTCGTTCTGATGATTCGACTCAATTTCAATATTCAGAAAATGTAAAAATAATTGCAAATAAAATTATGAGTTATAATGATGATGTGTACGTTTCAGAAAAAGTACATATAAAGCCTATGGCTTTGCATAGAATAAAAGCTCAAAATGACAAAATTTTAAAAGAATATAAAATCAAAAGTAAACCTAAAATTGTAATATTTGATATAAACGAATACAGTGGTGCCTATGGAAAATATGATGCTGTTGAAAACACAGTATATTATTGCTCTGATGTTCTATCAAAAGATGTTCGAAAAAATGGAGATGTTATCAGGCATGAATTGTGGCATATGAAGCAAGCAGAGAAATACATAAACAAATTCGGACAAATAACTAATGATAATTATCACGATTACATAAAATATACATGTGACCAAGCTAAGGTTTTTATTGATGATCATGGAATTACGGAATATAATGTAGGTGAAATTAGTAACTATGCTGAAAAAATGTTTGCATATTCTCGATATGATGAAGTAGAAGCAGAATACATATCATTGCTTAAAAAAAGGAGAAAAAAGTAAAATGGCTTTAAGACATTACCCAAAAGATATAGAAGAATTAATGGAAATATGGGAACCATATAAAAATAAAGTAAAAGATGGCATTTTAGAAGATGCTCCTAAAGAAGCAATTGAAGCTTTTAATAAATGCAAAAAATGGGCCTGGGAGCAAGGCCAATAATTAAAAAGTAATAAAAAGCCGGCAATAAGTCGGTTTTTTATTTTGCCCAGAATGGAGGTAAATGATGGCCCAGGGATTAAGAAAACATAGGCATTGTTATTATGAGGTTAATTCTAAATATTATTATGACAATCATAGAAACTGTATGGTAAGGAATACGCACTATGAATGCATGATCTGCGGTCATGAATATCATGAAGTATCAGAATTATCACAAGGACCGCCTAAAGAAAAAAGTAAATCAAGTGTATTGGAAAAGAATAAGAACAGGCATAGGCATTGTTAGATGTCTTTTTATTTTGTCTGAAATAAAAGAAAGGAGGACAGAAGATGAAACTAAAAGTTATTCATAATCTTATCGATAAACAATGTGGCGTTGTCAGATATGTTGGTGAAGTATTTGAAGCTGATGAAGAAAGAGCTAAAGAACTTATCGAACTTAAAGCTGTCGTTGAATGCCAAAAAGATATTAAAAAAGAAAAATAAGCATTATCTTATTGTCCAAAAACTTATGACATTAAAAGGTGGGATGGTCATACGGACCTTAAATGGAGAAAGTGTAATGAAAGATAAAAACAAAATGATGCCTCTTGATTTGCAGTTGTTTGCTGAAGACCCGGGAAACGAAGTAAATACTAATGGTGATCAGGAGAATCAGAATACTCAGGATAATGATGAATCAATTCAGAAACCAAAGACATTCACTCAGGAAGATGTTGACAGAATTGTTCAGGGAAGAATTGCAAAAGAAAAAAAGTCCTGGGAAAAGCATCTTGAAGATCAGAGAACAGAAGCTCAAAAGCTTGAAAATATGAGTGAAAAAGAGAAAAAGGAATACCAGGAAAGAAAACGAGCAAAAGAACTCGATGACAGAGAAGCAGCAATTACCAGAAGAGAACTGACTGCACAGGCAAAAGTCCAGCTCGCTGATAAGGGTATTCCTACAGAATTGGCTGAAATTCTTAATCTAACAGATGCTGATGCGTGTAAACAGTCTATCGATACAGTTGAGAAGGCTTTTCAGTTTGCTGTTGAAAAGGCTGTTGAAGAGCGTATCAAGGGGAAAGAGCCACCTAAAAAAGCACCTGAAAATGATCCAATCACGGTGGATTCTTTAAAAAATATGAGTGCCCAGGAAATCAACGCTAACTGGGACGAAATACAAAAATTAATGAAACAATAGGAGAATAACAGAATATGTCAGTAAGTAAATTTATTCCGCAGATTTGGAGTGCAAGATTATTAAATCATTTAGATAAGAGACACGTATATTTGAATCTTCTTAATAGAGATTATGATGGAGAAATCAAAAACTTCGGTGATACTGTAAAAGTAAACCAAATTGGTGATATCACTATCAAAGATTATGTAAAAGGAACTGATATTGATGCACCAGACGATTTGGATGGTGAACAGCAGGAATTGAAAATTGATCAGGCGAAGTATTTTAACTTTGCGGTAGATGATGTTGATAATGCTCAAACAAATCCAAAACTAATGGATAAAGCCATGGAGCGTGCAGCATATTCAATGAATGATGTGGTAGACGCGTTTGCAGCTAATCTATTAGCTATCAATGTACATGCTGATAATACTATCGGTGATGATACAACTCCAAAAGTACCAACTAAAGAAACTGCTTACGATTTATTAGTAGATCTTGGAGTTAAATTAACAGAAGCAAATGTTCCTACAGTGGGACGTTGGGTAGTCATTCCAGCATGGTATCATGGTTTATTATTAAAGGATCAGCGCTTCGTTGGTAATGGTACAGATTATAACAAAGCAATCTTAGAAGGCGGTGAAGTAGGTAATGCAGCAGGATTCGTGGTTTACGTATCAAACAATGTACCTAATACTTCAAAGACAAAGTATAAAATTATTGGTGGTACAGAAGAAGCCGGTTCATATGCAGAACAGATTTTAAAGACAGAAGCATACAGACCAGAAAAAAGATTCTCTGATGCAGTCAAAGGGTTACATGTCTATGGTGCAAAGGTATTCCAGTCTAAATGCATTGCTGTATTAACTGCTAATCCTGAATAGAAGAAAGGAATTGGTTTAAATGAGCTTTATTAAAAATATCAAAACAGGTATCACAACAGAATGTATCAATAATGATGTGATAAAAGTATGTAAAGCAGATCCGCTTCATTATATCGTAGGAGATAGCCTGGAAGCTTTGCTACCATCGGAATCATTCGAAGACAAATCAACTAAGAAGAACAAACCTTTAAGTAAGATGAATATTGCAGAACTCAAGGAACTGGCAAAAGAATTGAATATTGATGCAGACGACTCTCTTACAAAAGATGAGCTTCTTGCTGTGATCAAGGCAAATAAGAATGGATAACATTAAAATAGATTTTAAAATTCTTACAGGAGAGACTGATAATGATAAGGTCTCTCTTTTTGTTTCTTATGCTGCAAAAAGAGTTCTTATGAGGGCAAACAGGTCGGAGCTTATCGAACCTCTTTATGATCATGTTCTTAGTCTTGCTCTTGCAAGATACGAAAGAAGAGGCAATGAGGGACTTGTATCGTACAGCGAAGGTGGAGAAAACGAATCTTATCTAAAAGAAGATGAGATATTATCAGCAGTAGATAATTATCGTCTAACACCAATAGCAAGGAGAAGAAGAGATGAAGAAAAAAAGTCTGAATAAGTTCACTCTTAGAAGATACAAGCCTTATAAAGACCCCGAAGGTAATAATATCGAAGGATATGAATCCAAAAGATACGATGATGAAGCAATTATTTATCCAGCAAGTAGTTCAACACAGTTCGAACTTTATGGGATGCGCATCCATGCAATCATGAATATGCATTATTATGGTGTTTTAACGATAAATGTTCATGACATGATCATTTATGAGGGAATCAATTATAAAGTCATCAGTGAGCAGAAATATAAGCGTTTTAAGCACATAGAGATTGAAAGATTATGAGCAAACTAGAAAATGCAGACAGACTTATCTCAAAACTTCAGCAGATATCTGCTGATGATGCATCAGAAGTATGCACGCAAGCTGTAAAACAAGGCGGATTATTGGTTCAGGCACAAGCAAGACTTCTTATTACATATGTTAGTGGTGATTTAATAAGATCAGTAAAAGTTAGAAACAAAAACACATCAAAAGGTGCAGAAACAACTGTTTATACCAATTCTCCGTATGCTGCTTATTATGAATTTGGTACCGGACCTAATGGTGAGGCAAATCACAATGGAATTTCACCAAATGTTAATGTGCATTATAAGCAGCAGGGATGGATGATACCAGGCGATGCGATGACACCTGATAGAGCAGAAGGATATGGTTTTAAAGTTATATATAAAGGGGATGAGCCTATTGGATATCTCACAAAAGGGCAATATGCAAGACCGTTCATGTATCCAGCAGTGCATGATAACAAGGATAAGATAAATGAAAATGCTAAAAAATTGCTTATGAAAAAGCTTAAAGAAAGGTGCATATAAAATGATCAATGTAAAAGACATCGTATATAAAGAATTGTCTAAGGTTTCTGAAAATACAAGTGATGCATATCCACACAACTGGTCTATGCTTCCGGCTGTGCAGTTTGTGGAGGAAGAAAACAAGGTTGAAGAGTTCACTGATGATATAGAACAGTCATCATATATCCGCTACAGAATTGATATATGGGATAACAACAGTACCAGTCAGACTGCATGTGATGTAGATGATGTGATGACGACATTAGGATTCTTGAGAACATCATGTTCTGATGTCCCTGACCCAAGTGGATTAAAACATAAACAGATGAGATATGAAGCAATCATAGACTGCAAGAAGCAGTTTATCTATCATACAAATTAAATTAATGGAGGAATGGTTATGTTAGCAAATGGTGCTAAGTTAGAATTCAAAAGCAAGACGGTATCAACCTATACAAAATTAAAAGGATTAAAAGAATTACCAGAAATTGGTGTTGAACCGGAAAAAGTAGAAAATTCTGATCTTGATGATACACAGAAAGTTTATGAAATGGGTATCGGAGATCCAGGAGATATTACATATAAATTTAAATATGATAATACGGAAACAGACAGTCCGTATAGAGTATTAAGAAAATATGAAGAGAGCGGAGAAAAATTATCTTTTAAAGAAACATTAAAAGATGGTACTACCACAGAATTCAATGGACAGATTTCATTAAAAAGAACTGGTGGAGGAGTCAATGGTGTAATTGAATTTGATATGAACATTGCGTTATCATCTGCATTTACAATCACTGACCCAATTATTGGATAAAGGAGGCATAAAATGGGAGCATTATCAGAAGGTTTAAATATTCTTGAAGAGGAAAAAGAACCAGTAAAAAAACAAGAAAAAAAACAGCCTTTCGCTTTGTGGAAGGTAGGAGACACTGAATATAAATTAAAACTCACAACTCAGGAAATTATCAGACTTGAAAGTATGTTCAATGCAAATCTATTAAGCGTTATTTCTTCAAATACTGAAAATAATGAGATGCCACCGCTTAAAGTGATGCTGCTTATCACTCATGGTGCGATAAAGAAATACAATCATGGTATCAAAGAAAAAGATGTAATTGAATTATTTGATAAATACGAAGAAGAGGGTGGCTCACAGCTTTCGTTTATGACTGATGTGTTTCTTCCAATCTTTCAGGTAAGTGGTTTTTTCTCACAGGCTCAGGCAGATACGATGAACAAAAATATCGAGGAAGCAAAAGAGCAGATGTAGAATATCAGACACTGAGCGATATGATCAATGAATTATATCCTATCGCTCTTGACTGCTGCATAAATACTGATGCATTCTGGAATTCATCTTTTGGAGATATTATAGATGAAATAGATTCATACAGAAGAAGAGAAAAGTACAAACAGAAACAACAGGCGATACACGCTCATAATCTTGCTCAGCAGATTATAGAAGGTATAAATCTTATTGTTAATGGAAATGATAATCAAAAAGAGTTGCATGGTCTTTGGGATTATTATCCTGATTTGTTCGAAGAAGAGAAAGAAAAGCACAAAAAGCAGCAGGAGTACAATGAATTTGAAAACTTCAAAGCGCAGAGAAGAAAGTTTGCAAATTATCATAACAGAAAATATGGTGGGGGTGAAAACAGATGACATTAGAGGAACTTAAAGTTATAATCTCCGCTGAAACAAGCAAATTCAATTCTTCATTGAATGATGCAGTCAATCAGACAAAAAGCGCAAGTAAAAACATAAACAATCAAACCGATATCATAAATAATGCTTTTGGAAAAATCAAATCTGCATTCAGCTTTGCCGCAATTGGTGCAGCAGCATACAAAGGTACTAAGGCGTTGATTGGATTAGGTAGACAAGCAATAGGCATAGCATCAAATCTTACCGAAGTACAGAATGTTGTTGATGTAGCATTTGGTGATATGTCATGGAAAGCTGAAAAGTTTGCCAGCAACTCTATTCAGCAGTTCGGTATGAGTGAGCTCAGTGCAAAGAAAACGGCCTCTACATATATGGCAATGGCTTCAAGCATGGGCCTTGGAGCAAACAAAGCAAGTGACATGGCAATATCTCTTGCTGGATTAACAGGAGATGTTGCATCTTTCTATAATATTTCTCAAGAATTAGCAGATGTGAAATTGAAATCTGTATTCACCGGAGAAACTGAGACTTTAAAAGATCTTGGCATCGTAATGACACAGACAAATCTGCAGCAGTATGCACTATCTCAAGGTATTACAACAAATATCAACAATATGAGTCAGGCAGAACTTGTTACTTTAAGATATAACTATGTTATGCAGCAGTTGTCACTTGCACAAGGAGACTTTGCAAGAACAAGTGGCACATGGGCAAACCAGGTCAGAATACTCCAGGAACAATGGAAACAGCTTCTTGGCATTATTGGTAATGGCCTTGTTGCGGTTTTTACACCTGTTATCAGAGTACTCAATACAGTAATCGGGAAGGTTATTACTGTAGCAAATGTTATTGCGGGTGTTTTTGGTAAATTATTTGGTAAAAAGTCCAACTCTGCAAAAGCTAGTACAAAACAGACAACAAAAGCAATTAATTCTGTTGGAAATTCTTCAAAATCAGCAGGAAGTTCTATGAAATCTGCGGGCAACTCTTCTAAGGGTTTAAATAAATCGCTTAAAGGAACAGAGGGACAGGCCAAAAAGACCGCCAAGGCTTTAGGCACACTGGCCTCAATAGATGAGATAAATAATATCGATTCTTCAGATTCATCAGGAGCAGGCGGTTCAGGAGGAAACGGAGGCGCCGGCGCCGGCGGTGTCGGTGATGGTGGCTATGATATTGGTGGAATTGATTGGGGAGAAGGAGAAGATAAAGCTGATAAGGGCAGTGATAAGATTTCGAAAGCAGTAGATAAAATTCTGAAAAAACTTAAGGAATTAAGAAAATGGTTTGATGAAAATCAGCCTGTTATTATCGCATTGATTGCTGGCATTGTAGCCGGCTTTTTAGCATTTGAGACAATAATGCATTGGGGAGCTATTGTTTCTGCTGTTACGGCTCTTATTGCTCCTTTTCAGCAGTTATGGCTGGCAGTTTCAAATTGGGGAGTACTGTCTGTTATCCAGGGTGTACTAGGAACAACAGCAGGAGCTGCTGCAATTGTAGCGGTAGCAATCGGTGCCGTTGTTGCTGCATTGGTTTATCTTTATCAGACAAGCGAAACATTCAGAAAACTTGTGATTGATGCATTGAATGCATTGATGGAGATATTAAAAAATATTTACAAGAATATTCTTCAGCCATTGTTCTCTTTCCTTCTCGATGTGTTTAATACAATCATAGTACCTATTGCGACATTCCTTGCAAATGTATTTGTAAAGGTTGTTGAAGCAGTTGCAACTGTTGCATTATCATTCTGGAAGAATATCATGGCACCTCTTGCTAATTTTCTTGTAACTATTCTCAGTATTGCATTAAAAGGCGTGATAGAGATGTGGGAATCAATGAAGCCAGTTATTAATATGGTGGGTGAAGTGATCAATTTCTTATGGAAAAATATCCTTTCTCCTCTCGTTGATTTTGTTGTAGGAAATTTAACTAACTCCTTCAAAACGTGGGGAAATATTATTTCAAAAATTGTTGCATCTGTAACTAAAATTTTCCAAGGATTAATTGACTACTTTGTAGGTATATTTACACACGATGCAGACAAAGCATGGAAGGGAATTCAACAGATCTTTGAAGGGTTCAGCGGTTTCCTCAAAACGATCTTTTATACAGATTGGACAAAGAGCCTAGGTCTTTTGGGGGTCGGCTTAAATGGATTCCTGGCAAAAGTAAAATCAATCTGGGAAATGATGAAAGGTGTATTCAATGGAATTATTACATTCATTAAAGGCGTGTTTTCCGGTAATTGGAGAAAGGCATGGGAAGGTGTAAAACAGATATTCCACAGCGTTATTTCTGGCTTAGGAAATATGTTCAAGGCACCATTGAATGCAATTATCAGTGGGATTAACACGTTCATCAGAGGGATTAATAAGATTAAGGTGCCTGATTGGGTTCCGGGAGTCGGTGGAAAAGGATTCCACATTTCTGAAATACCTAGACTTGCAAAAGGTGCTGTTGTTGACAGAGCTACACCTGCAGTGTTTGGTGAGGCAGGGCCAGAAGCAGTTATTCCTTTACAAAGAAATACAAGAGGTCTTGATATGATTGCTGAGAGACTTATCGAAAGAATGCCTGTACAGGAAACCGGAGGCAATGGCACTTATGTTATTAATTTGGTGTTAGAAGATGGCAAGGTTCTCACTAAAATGGTAATTGATAACATCAAAGATTATGAAGCGCGCACGGGCAAGCCTGTATTTGACTATTAGGAGGTGGAATAAATGGCAGATGAAGCGAAAATAAAAGTTAATGGTACAGCACTTCCTACACCTTCTGAAATAAGCGTAGAGATAAGTGACCTTGATAACGATAGTGTCAGACCAGTATCTACTGGCATATTGAGAAGAAACAGAATTCGTGCAAATATGCTAAAAGTAACATTAACGTACAAAATAACACCTTTGACAGATGTTATGTCACTTCTAAAAGCATTAACACCATCGACTTTTACTTGTGAGTTATATATTCCGGACCATGGTATAAGAGGCACCAAGACGATGTATGCCGGAAATAAAAAGTACAATTATAAAAGAGTTAAGACAGGAATCAAAGCAGAATCGTTCTCTGTTTCTTTAATAGAGGTGTGATACCATGCTTATTAAATATGGAAATAGTGATGTAACAGACAGACTGCTTGATTATAAGATGTCTGTCTCTTTTGCTGAGAGCCGTATGATAGGCAATGTGCCATCGATTGAACTGACAATGAAGTTTGATAACTATGACGGCATTCTTGACAATATCGACATCAGCAAGTACTGGGAAGTCAAGGAGAATGATGCATCTGATACAAGATACTTCAAGGTGTATGATCAGCCGGAGAAGTACACCAAGGAGCTTACTCTCAAGATGTATGATAACAACTATTCTCTTGACAAGGCATACGATACTAAACTGTCTTATCCTGTCACTATAAAAGACCAGCTAGACGAGATTGAAAGTCTGACTGGTCTTTCTATTATTCGTGAAGGAATACCGCAGTACGTTCTTGATAAGAGCGTATCATGGTACGATAACACGATTGTGATAAGAGACTATCTTGGATGGATTGCTGAACTGTTTGCAGCAAATGTTTATGCAGAGGGGATTGATTCTATTAGATTTGTTCCCATTGAAAAGACTGTCTTTGCTGCTACACAGGATTTGACAGATTATGAAAAGAATGAAGTGTATACACTCACAAGAGTATATGCGAAAAATGGTCTCAATCCTCTTTCTAAGGGTGATGAGACAGGCAATACGCTGTTTATTGATTCAGCCAATCTATATGCAGACGAACAGAGCATTATAGACAGCATTTATGACAGACTTGAAGGGTTGACTTTCAATCAGGTGAAGAATGTCACAATGATATCGGTTGATAACCTTCTTCCTGGCGCGCTTGTCAATTATAACAGTGATGAATTCACTTTCTTTGTATCGGATCTTACTGTCAATTACAAAGGTGGACAGTTCTCTATGTCTACGGTTGACGGCAGTGTGACAACAAAGAATGAAGAAAAAACAGTGAATCGTGTATCTAATACAACGCGAATCAGAAAGCTGCAGGTACAGCAGGACCAGGAATCCTTGAAACTCGATATAATTGCAAAGGAACAGGAAGGCATCAATGACAAGATGGCTCAATTAAGCCTGTCTAATGAGAAGATATCGTTGAGGGTTTCAGAAGTTGAAGAAAAGACCGGGGAAGCACTCAAACAGGCACAGGGCTCTGTTAAGAAATTCGTATGTGAATATGCTTCTTCAAATGATGGAACGATTCCACCAGAAACAGGATGGGCAGAGACTGCACCAACATGGCATCCTGGCATCTATATATGGCAGAGAACGGCCACTACAATCAACAATACTGTTACGTATAGTACTCCAGTCTGTATTACGGGTGCTAAGGGTGAAGATTCTATATTGTTGTGCATTGATTCATCAAACGGAACGACATTCAAGAATAGTGATGTGGCAACCATATTCACAGTGACCATCTATGTGGGTGGAGTAGTGATTGATAACTCTTCAAAGCTGAGAGAGACATTTGGAGATGATGCATATCTTCAATGGCTCATTA
>ERZ1026864.1049-NODE-1049-length-14404-cov-7.853927_pt1 | contig 14404 bp, 10 predicted proteins | sample MGYA00380162_ERZ1026864 | MGnify/ENA primary metagenome ERZ1026864 (study PRJEB33269, sample SAMEA4719798) | human gut metagenome | biome: human-associated habitat; feature: organic feature; material: feces | place: Cameroon | collected 2013-10 ... | reverse complement strand
ATGCAGAGAAAGCTAGCCGTCACACTATGTGTGATCATGCTAGCTTTAATTGCTCTTATCCTGGCGATTTATAATCTGGTAAAAAACAACAGCGAGGAGTACAACAAGATCGTCCTGTCCCAGCGACAGGCATCCTATGATTCGCGTACGATTCCGTTCCGCCGCGGTGACATCATGGACCGGAACGGCACGGTGCTCGCGACCAGCCAGAAGGTATACAACCTGATCATCGATCCGCGTGTCATCCACTCCGGTCAGGATGACCGTTACGTGGATTCAACGATTCAGGCGCTCGTCGCCTATTTCGAATACGATGAGTCTGAGCTTCGGAAGCTGCTCAGCGAAAAGGCCGACAAGTCCTATGTGAAATATGCGAAGGGACTGAGCTACGACCAGAAATCCGGCTGGGAAGCCTATGTGAAGGAGCAGAATGCCGCGTATGTCGGCAGTGGCTCGAAGGCGCGCATCAAGGGCATCTGGTTCGAGGATGAGTACAAGCGTACCTATCCGTATGATTCTCTCGCCTGCAACATCATCGGCTTCTCGAGTGCCGACGGCTCCAGCGGAACCGGTGGCGTCGAGCAGTACTATAACGATACCCTGATGGGCGTCAACGGCCGGGAGTATGGCTACCTCGACAGTGACACGAAGCTGCAGTCCGTCCTGAAGGAGCCGACCGATGGTAATTCTGTCGTGACGACCATCAATACGAATATTCAGATGTCGCTCGAGAAGTACCTCAACAAGTGGCAGACCGAGGATGTGGGCTCGAAGATGGCGGCAGCGATCGTCATGGACCCGAACACCGGTGAGGTGCTCGCGATGGGCTCCACCAATCAGTTTAACCTGAACGATCCGCGTGCGCTGGACAGCTCGGTCTATACCGACGAGTATCTCATGCAGCTCGGCCGCAAGGAGGCCGTCGGCGTATATCGCCGTGAGAATCCGGACGCCGCTGCAATCACAGAGGATGAGGTGTCGAAGTACTATTCGACCGAGGAGATCCTGTCCTATGGTCGCCAGGTCGCCTGGAACCAGATATGGCGAAATATCCCGGTATCCGATACCTATGAGCCGGGCTCCGTTGCGAAGAGCATCACCCTCGCCGGCGCGCTGGAGGAGAAGGCCATCACCCCGGAGACGACCTTCGACTGCCAGGGCTACATCGAGCTGAACGACGGTATCCATACCTGGCGGATCCGCTGTCATAACCGGAATGGTGACGGCGTACTCGACGCCACGATGGGTCTCGCGAAGTCCTGTAACGTATACCTCATGAATACTGCGTTCAATGAAGGCGCCGAGAATTTCGTGAAGTACCAGCATATTTTCGGCTTCGGAGAGTCTACCGGCATCGACCTGCCGGCAGAGGCTGACACCACGGATCTCGTGTACAATGCAGAAAACATGGGCCGTACGGCCCTCGCGACCAACTCCTTCGGCCAGAACTTTAACGTCACCATGATCCAGATGGCGGCTGCGTACTGCAGCATCATCAACGGTGGCAGCTACTATAAGCCGCATGTGGTGAAGCAGATCCTGAACGGCAACGGCACCGTCATCGAGGATGTGAAGCCGGAGCTTCTCCGCACCACCTGCTCGAAGTCGACGAGTGACTTCCTGAAGCAGGCCCTCTACACTACGGTAGAAGAGGGAACCGGTAAGAAGGCGCAGATCCAGGGCTACCATGTCGGTGGCAAGACCGGTACCGCCGAGAAGCTGCCGCGTTCGGCGAAGAACTACCTCGTTTCCTTCTGCGGCTTCGCGCCGGTGGAGGATCCGCAGTTACTTGTTTACGTTATCGTCGATACGCCGAACCTCGTCGGTGAGGCACAGGCGACGGCCTCCTTCGCTGTAAACATCGAGCGTGAAATCATGAACGATGCGCTGCAGTTCCTGAACATCGCACCATCCGGAGATACTGATCCGGAGGATTCCATCAACGCGCAGCTTCAGCAGAACCCGGAGGGCATCTCCTCCGAGACGATGGGCGCACAGGTGGGAGGTGAGACCGGCGCCGAGGGTGAAACCACGGCGGACGGAACGAGCACCGAAACCGATGCCGACGGCAATGTGATTACGCCGACCACGGCTGCAGCAGTGACCGACGAGTATGTCGAACCGGCGGGTGACGACGCGAGCTTCGCGCTCCCGGAGGCTGTGCCGGGCGAGGAGAGCGAGAGCGAAACCGAAACCTCCACTTCCGCCGGAAATTAATGGGGTCAGACCCCATTACGATTTTCTTAAGATGAAAAAGCAGCTGATGATTTAAACTGGAGTTAGATTATGTATCTTGATTTTGTTGTTTCTATCCTTATGGGCTTTGCGCTGGTCGCCCTGGCGATGCCCTTCGCCATCCCGGAGCTTCACAAGCTGAAGTTCGGGCAGGAGGTCCGGGATGATGGACCGAAGGCACACCTCAAGAAGCAGGGCACCCCGACGATGGGTGGTCTCGTGTTCGTACTGGCCATCGTGATCGTCAGCCTCTTTTATGTCCGCCGCTATCCGAAGATTCTTCCGGTGATGCTTCTCACGGTCGGTTTCGGTATCGTCGGCTTCATCGATGATTTTCTGAAGGTCGTGAAGCATCAGTCCGAGGGCTTCAACCCGAAGCAGAAGTTTCTCTGTCAGCTGGTGTTCTGCGTGATTTTCGCACTGTATCTCTATCTCTCACCTGCCTATGATCATCGTATGCAGGTCCCGTTTACGGAGATCTATCTCGATCTCGGGTGGTTCTATGTGCCGGCACTTCTCTTTATCGTGCTCGGTACCGATAATGGTGCGAACTTCACCGATGGACTCGATGGACTCGCCAGTTCCGTGACCGCTGTGATCGCACTGTTCCTCGGCTTCGTCAGCCTGTATTTCGGCAAGGCGGATGGCCAGCTTGCACCGATTTCCGGCGCAGTGTTCGGTGCACTGATGGGATTCCTGATGTTTAACTGCTACCCTGCAAAGGTATTTATGGGCGATACCGGATCGCTGGCGCTCGGCGGCTTCGTCGCGGCAGCGGCCTTCGAGATGGGCATCCCGCTCTTTATTCCGATCTTTGCACTGATTTATCTTGTGGAAGTACTGTCGGTTATCATCCAGGTGACCTACTTTAAGAAAACCCATGGAAAGCGGATTTTCCGCATGGCGCCGATCCACCATCACTTCGAGCTCGGAGGATGGTCGGAGACGAAGGTGGTGACAGTCTTCACAGTGCTGACAGTGCTCTTATGTCTGGTGGCGAGCCTGGGGATGTAAGAGACAGTAGAACATAATAGGGGTGAATGAGATGGATAGTCAGAAGGTGCTCGTGCTCGGCACGGGAAAAAGCGGTATCTGCGCCGCAAAGCAGATTTTACAGCTGGGAGGACAGGTCGTTCTGTTCGATTCCAATGAAAAGCTGGACAGCGATAAGGTGATGAAAAATTTCAGAAAGAGAGACCGGATTTCACTGGTGGTCGGAGAGCTGAAGCCGACGGATCTCGTATCCGTGGATCTCGCAGTCATCAGCCCGGGTATCCCGCTCGACAAGCCGTTTGTGAAGCTGATCGATGGGGCGAAGATCCCGATCTGGGGCGAGATCGAGCTCGCGTACCAGTCCAGCAAGGGCAAGCTGGCAGCCGTGACCGGTACGAACGGTAAGACCACGACGGTTTCCCTGATCGGTGACATCTTTAAAACAACCTATGATGATACACATATATGCGGAAACATCGGGAATCCGTTTACGGCCGAAGCCCTGGAGACGACGGATGCTTCTGCGACGATCCTCGAGGTGAGCTCCTTCCAGCTTGAGACCATCATGGATTTCCATCCGCATGTATCCTGCATCACCAACATCACCCCGGACCATCTCGACCGTCATAAAACGATGAAAAACTATGTGAAGGTGAAGGAAAGCATCGCGCTGAACCAGACCGAAGAGGATTTCATCGTCCTGAACTATGAGGATCCGGAGCTTCGGAAGTTCGGAAAGCGGAAGACCCTGAAGCCACAGGTCATCTGGTTCAGCTCTGTGCATGAGCTGAAGGATGGCTTCTACTATAAGAACTTCGAGATTCATCATGCCCATGATGGCGAGGATGAGGTCCTGCTCGATGTACGGGATACGAACCTTCTCGGTGCGCATAACTACGAGAACATCATGTGTGCCATCGCCGTCTCCATGGAGATGGGCGTGCCGATGCAGAAAATCATCGCGGCAGTAAAGAAGTTCAAGCCGGTGGAGCACCGCATCGAGTTCGTCCGTGAGCGCAATGGCGTTCGCTACTATAATGACTCGAAGGGCACCAACCCGGATGCCGCCATCAAGGCACTGCTGGCGATGCCGGGGCCGGTCGTTCTGATCGGCGGCGGTTATGATAAGGACATCCCTTTCGATGACTGGTGTAAGCTTTTTAAGGGCCGCGTCAAGTACCTCGTTTTGATCGGTCAGACACGAAACATCATCGCAGAGTGTGCAAAGAAGTACGGCTTTACCAATGTCATGTTCGCAGAGGATATGGATGAGGCCGTGAAGGACTGTGCGGCGTATGCAGATGAAGGTGACTATGTTCTTCTGAGTCCGGCCTGCGCATCCTGGGGTATGTTCCCGAACTATGAAGAGCGCGGACGCATCTTCAAGGAGTGCGTGAAGAATCTGTAATGCTGACAGGAGGAATGATGGCAGCGAAGAAGAAAAAAAAATATTTTTATGACTACAGCCTTTTGTTTGCCGTCATCTTCATTACCGGCTTCGGTATGATCATGATGTACTCGGCTTCCGGCTACTCGGCGCAGAACCAGATGAATGATGCCATGTATTTCCTCCGACATCAGGCCGTGTTTGCGGTCGGTGGACTCGTGGCGATGCTGATCGTGTCGGTCATCGATTACCACCTGACGGCGATCTTTTCGAAGATCTTATATATCGTGGCCTGGTTGCTGATTGGTGCGACCATGGTGATCGGTGTCGCCTCCCACGGCTCCGCGCGATGGATCCGACTCGGCAGTGTACGCTTCCAGCCATCGGAGATTATGAAAATCGCGGTAATCGTACTGCTGTCGTATCTGATCACCCACTATGGATACCAGATCAATAACGGACGAACCTGGTGGAAGGTCGCGCTGGTCGGCATCGCGCCGGGCATCGTGGTCGCGGCAACGAACCTGTCGACGGCGATGATCATCCTCGGCATCACCTTCTTCATGATGTGGATCGCTTCGAAGAAGTACTGGCCCTTCGTTCTCTGTGGCGTCGCGGGCGTCCTCGTGTACATCTTCGCCTATCCGATGGCGAAGCTCATGTCTGCGCTGAACATCCTGCAGGATTATCAGCTGACACGTATCTTCGCATGGAAGGATCCGGCAAGCTACTCGGATGAAACCTTCCAGACCCTGCAGGGCTTGTATGCGATCGGTTCCGGTGGCATCTTCGGTAAGGGCCTCGGTGAGTCCGTACAGAAATTCCTCATGCCGGAGGCACAGAATGATATGATTTTTACGATCATCTGTGAGGAGCTCGGCCTCTTCGGCGCGATCTCACTGATCCTCATCTATGTGTTCATCATCTACCGGCTGTTCGATATCGCACGAAATGCCCGGGACCTCTATGGGTCAATGCTGGTGATCGGAATTCTGTGCCACATCTCGCTGCAGGTCATCCTGAACATCGGTGTCGCGACGAACACCATCCCGAATACCGGTGTTACGCTCCCGTTTGTCAGCTATGGCGGTACCTCGCTCATGCTGCTGATGGCGGAGATCGGACTCGCACTGTCGGTTTCGCGGCAGATCCGACTGGAAGATCCGATGTAAGAAAACAGGCACCCGGACAGCTGTCCTGTAGCGTCGGCGTGCTGAGATTCCTTCGATAAGTGCTTATGCGTGAAAAGAATGAAGAGTGCTTTGCCCATGGCAAAGCGCTCTTTTTTATGGTAGAGTAAAGAACCGGAAAGAACGGATTGTCTGCATCCGATAGACGAATGCAGACAGAATATCAGCAGATCAGGGCATATAAACAGAAAGAACGAATGGAATGACAGATAAGGATTTTTACGGCTATGATGATCCGAGGGATCGCAATAAACGGCATATCGTGCGCTGGAGCATCGTCGTCCTGCTCCTGCTGATCGCCATCCTGCTCGCCAGTGTACGGATTCAGCGCTTCACGGTGGTGGGAAATACACAGTACAGCAGTGATGAGATCGTCCACATGATTTTTTCGGATCCATGGGATACGGATACTGCCTGGTGCTTCGTGAAGGATAAGACGAAGCCGCACAAGGAGCTCCCGTTCGTGCAGCGTTATGATATCGACTTCGACGGTCCCTTCGCGGTGAACATCACCGTCTATGAGAAAAATGTCGTCGGCTATGTGGATTATATGTCGAGTCATATGTACTTTGATAAGGATGGTATCATCGTAGAGTCCACCGGCAACCGGCTGGAGGGGGTCCCGCGCATCAGTGGTCTCAGCTTCGGCTCCATCGTGCTGTACCGGGCGCTGCCGGTAGAGAATAAGGATGTCTTCAATAATATCCTGAATCTGACCGGCGCACTTCGTACCTATGATATCGACTGTGAGGAGATTCAGTACGACTCACTTCTGAACGCCACACTCCGGATCGGTGACATCAGCGTCCGCCTCGGCAGTAATAAGGACATGGAGATGAAGATCTCGACGCTGCATGATATCCTGCCGCATCTCAGCGGACGGAAGGGCGAGCTGAATCTTTCGGATTATTCGGAGACCTCGGATCACGAGTCCTATATTTTCAAAGAAAAAACGGGCTGATCTTTGTCTGAAGGTGCCGTTTTCTGCGCACAGCGACGGCTGAAGTTATAAAAAAGTAAGAAATAATGTGAAAATTTCGATAGAGCTCCGCTTCTAAGCGTGGTAATATTATATGGACTAAGCTATTGCAATCTGATAGCTTTGTTTGTATATTATCTTATTGTGCAGTCATATGCGTATGTGGCCGCAGTAAAACAGGTTATCTTATATAATGAATATATATGAGGGATTGAAGGAGGAAGATTATGCTTGAGATTAAGCTTCCTGAGTCAGAGGCAGCTGCAAAGATTATCGTCGTAGGTGTTGGTGGCGCAGGTAACAACGCGGTAAACCGCATGGTGACGGATGGTATCGTGGGCGTCGAGTTCATCGGCATCAATACCGATAAGCAGGCGCTTCAGTACAGTCAGGCACCGACCACGATGCAGATCGGCGAGAAGCTGACGAAGGGACTCGGCTGCGGCGGCAGACCAGAGGTAGGCGCGAAGGCTGCAGAGGAGAGTTCTGAGGATATCACCGCTGCACTGCAGGGTGCCGATATGGTATTCGTTACCTGTGGTATGGGCGGCGGAACCGGAACCGGTGCAGCACCGGTCATCGCGAAGATCGCGAAGGATATGGGTATCCTGACCGTCGGTGTCGTGACGAAGCCGTTCCGTTTCGAGGCTCGTCAGCGTATGACGAACGCCATCGACGGCATCAAGAAGCTGAAGGAGTCCGTAGACACCCTGATCGTCATCCCGAATGATCGTCTTCTGGAGATCGTTGATCGCAGAACCACGATGCCGGATGCACTGAAGAAGGCCGACGAGGTTCTCCAGCAGGCTGTACAGGGTATCACGGATCTGATCAATGTTCCGGGCCTCATCAATCTCGACTTCGCGGATGTTTCTTCTGTTATGAAGGATAAGGGTGTCGCACATGTCGGCATCGGCGCAGCCAAGGGTGACGAGAAGGCAACCGAGGCGGTGAAGATGGCGATCTCCAGCCCGCTTCTCGAGACCACCATCGAGGGCGCAACGGATGTGATCATCAACATCTCCGGCGATATCTCCCTCGTAGAGGCAAACGAAGCCGCTTCCTATGTAGAGGAGCTGGCAGGTGATAATGCAAACATCATCTTCGGTGCGATGTATGACGAGAATGCCCAGGATGAGTGTAAGATCACCGTCATCGCAACCGGTATCGAGGATTCTGCGGCTACCAGCTCTGCATTTGATATGCTGAAGAAGCCGGCACAGCCGAAGGCAGCTGCAGGCGCAGCAGCACAGACACCGGCAGCAGAGCCGACGGTCAGACCGACGATGCCGAGCTTCCTGAACGGAGACACCAGCTTCCAGCCGCAGCTTCGTCCGACGACACCAGTGACGGCAGCACCGCAGGAGCAGGCGCTTACACAGAGCGCAGCACCGGTACAGGCGCAGCAGCCGACCTTCCGTCCGCAGCAGAATAAGGAAATGTCCATCAATATTCCGGACTTCCTGAGAAACAGAAAGTAATCACTTCATCCCTGAAGATAGAAATGAGAGGCTATGTCTTTACGGCATAGCCTTTTTCGTGCTATGATGGATGACGATTTTGTGTATTTTTTTAGATTATTGAGGATAGAATGGCAAGTTTAAAAGAAGAAATCGAGAAGAGACGTACGTTTGCGATTATTTCTCACCCGGATGCCGGTAAGACGACACTGACGGAGAAGTTCCTCCTGTATGGAGGTGCGATCAATCTCGCAGGTACCGTCAAGGGTCGTAAGGCGACCAAGCATGCGGTTTCCGACTGGATGGAGATCGAGAAGCAGAGAGGTATCTCGGTTACCTCCTCGGTGCTTCAGTTTAATTATGAAGGAAAGTGCATTAATATCCTAGATACACCGGGACATCAGGACTTCTCGGAGGATACCTACCGAACCCTGATGGCGGCCGACAGTGCCGTCATGGTCATCGATGGTGCGAAGGGTGTCGAGCCGCAGACCATCAAGCTGTTCAAGGTCTGCGTGATGCGCCATATCCCGATTTTCACCTTCGTCAACAAGTTTGACCGTGAGGCCCGGGACCCGTATGAGCTGCTCGATGAGATCGAGAACGTCCTTGGTATCCATACCTGTCCGATCAACTGGCCGATCGGCTGTGGACGTAACTTCAAGGGCGTCTATGACCGTGAGACGGAGATGGTGGAGCTCTTTACGGCAAATGCCGGCGGTACGAAGGCTGTGGCCGAGCAGGATGTTTCCATCAACGATCCGGGACTGAAGGATATGGTCGGCTTTGAATATTATGACAAGCTGCAGGAGGATCTGGAGCTTCTCGATGGCGCCTCCGATGAGTATGATCAGGAGCGTGTGGATCGCGGAGACCTGACGCCGGTTTTCTTCGGATCGGCCCTTACCAACTTCGGTGTACGGACCTTCCTGGAGCACTTCCTGAAGATGACACTGCCGCCACTTCCGAGAAACAGTGACCAGGGCATCATCAATCCGGTGGACGAGGCATTCTCTGCCTTCGTGTTCAAGATCCAGGCCAATATGGATCCGAAGCATCGTGATCGTGTCGCATTCATGCGCATCTGCTCCGGTGAATTCGACGCCGGCATGGAAGTCAATCATGTGCAGACCGGCCGTAAGGTGAAGCTGAGTCAGCCGACCCAGATGATGGCGGATGAGCGAAAGATCGTGGAGAAGGCCTATGCGGGCGATATCATCGGTATCTTCGACCCGGGCATCTTCTCCATCGGTGATACACTGGAGCTTTCGAGTAAGAAGTTCCGCTATGAGGGTATCCCGACCTTCGCGCCGGAGCACTTCGCGCGTGTGCGCCAGATGGACACCATGAAGCGGAAGCAGTTTGTGAAGGGTATCTCGCAGATCGCGCAGGAAGGTGCGATCCAGATCTTCCAGGAGTACAACACCGGTATGGAAGAGATCATCGTCGGTGTCGTCGGTGTTCTCCAGTTCGAGGTACTGAGCTTCCGTCTGAAGAACGAGTACAATGTTGAGATCAAGCTCGACCAGCTGCCATATGGCTATATCCGCTGGGTGGAGAACTACACCGAGGTTGACATTGACCACATCCAGGGAACCTCCGACATGAAGATCGTAAAGGATCTGAAGGATCGTCCGCTGCTGCTGTTTGCGCACGAGTGGTCCGTCGGTATGGTACTCGAGCGGAATAAGGAACTGAAGCTGACGGAATTCAGCCGGAACTAAGGCTGTTTCTACTATTAAAAACGGGAACCGGTGGCTGTGTACGCTGGTTTCCGATGAAAAAAACTGTCATCTGACAGGGATGATCATAGTTGAAAGGACAGACTGTTATGAATGAGAAGGTAAACAAGTGGATCGAAGAGCACATCGATGAGTATACGCAGGATCTGATCGATTTCTGCTCGATCAATTCGGTAAAGGGTGCATATGAGGAAGGAAAGCCATACGGTGACGGTTCCTTCGATGCACTGAACTTCGGTATCGAGCTGGCCGCGAAGTATGGCTTCCCGGTTCAGAGTTACGATGGTTATGTAGGCACAGCAGACTTCGATGCCTCTCTTCCGAGATGCCTCGATATGCTGGCACATACCGATGTCGTACCGGCAGGCGAGGGCTGGACGGTGACGGAGCCGTTTAAGCCGATCGTGAAGGACGGCCGTATCTATGGCCGTGGCACCTCCGACGATAAGGGACCGCTTCTCTGCGCACTGTATGCGATGCGTGCACTGAAGGAGACCGGTGTCGAGCTGAAGAAGGGCGTACGTCTCATCATGGGTGCAGACGAGGAGACCGGTTCCGGTACGGATATCGCGAAGTACTATGCGACCGAGCCGGAGGCCGAGATGACCTTCTCTCCGGATGCAGAGTTCCCGCTCATCAATATCGAGAAGGGCCAGTTCCGCGGCACGATTTCGAAAAATGTGGAGGAGTCGACTGCACTTCCACGTCTCGTTTCACTCGAGGCAGGTCTCGCACTGAATGCCGTTCCACAGAAGGCGACCCTTCGTTTCGAGGGCCTCGATATGAACCTCGCAGAGGAGCCGATGAACGAGGTCAGCAAGCTCTGCGGCGTAGAGTGCACACAGACCGGTGTGGATGAAATCACCATCGTCGGGGTATCTGCACACGCGTCTACACCAGAGGGTGGTAAGAATGCAGGTCTCGCGGCGATGATCCTGGCGACGAAGCTGCCGCTCGCTGCCTGTGCACAGGTCGATGCGATCAAGGCCATGCTGGAGATCTTCCCATGGGCGGAGACCGATGGTGCGCATCTCGGCATCAAGATGGAGGATGCGGAGTCCCATGCACTGACCTGTACACCGGACCTCTATCATGTGGATCCGACGTATGTCGAAGTGAAGTTCGACAGCCGTACACCGGTGATGGCGACGAAGGAAAACTGCCTGGATGCAGCCGAGAAGACAGCCCATGCGCATGGCTTCGATTTCGAGACACCGGGTATGATTCCGCCACACAGAGTAGCTGCAGACAGTGAGTTCGTACAGAAGCTGCTGCATGCCTATGAGCATGTGACCGGTCTCAAGGGTGAGGCGATGGCCATCGGCGGCGGTACCTACGTTCATGACATCAAGAACGGCGTGGCCTTCGGTGCGGTTCTCCCAGGCATCGACACGCACATGCACGGTGCGGATGAGTTCTTCGACCTCGAGAACATCGTGCTGGCAACCAAGGTCTATGCCGAGGCAATCATCGAGCTCTGCTCATAATATATAAAAAAGTATCGAGAGTTGAGTCCGCTATAGGAATTCCCTATAGCGGACTATTGTTATAATGTATTTGCTTTTAGCTTATAGAAGTCGTAAACTGTGGACATTAAAAAGAGGCGGCGAGTGAAAGACGTCGAACCCGCGGCCTCGGGAGGATGTAGTATGGCAAAGGGTGATAAGATCATCCGGATGGTGAATATGGGCAAGACCTTCCACACCTCGAGTGGGGATGTGAATGCGCTCGATGACATCAATCTGGATATTCTGGAGGGCACGGTACAGGGTATCATCGGTCTCTCCGGCGCGGGCAAGTCGACACTGGTCCGCTGTATCAATTATCTCGAGGTCCCGACGAGCGGACAGGTTCTCTTCGAGGGCAAGTCCCTCGGGGATATGAGCGATAAGGAGGTCCGGGAGGCACGTCGCAAGATGGGCATGATCTTCCAGCAGTTTAACCTGCTGGATCAGCGGAATCTTCTCCGGAATGTTACCTTCCCGCTGGAGATCGCAGGGGTCGAGAAGAAAAAGGCACAGGAACGGGCGATGGAACTGCTGAAGCTCGTCGGCCTCGAGGACAGGGTAAAGAACTATCCGTCTCAGCTGTCCGGTGGACAGAAGCAGCGTGTGGCGATCGCGCGGGCGCTCGCGACGAATCCGAAGGTGCTCCTCTGTGATGAGGCGACCTCGGCGCTGGATCCGAAGACCACGAAGCAGATCCTCGATCTTCTGAAGAAGATCAATCAGGAGATGGGGGTCACGGTCATCGTCATCACGCATCAGATGTCCGTCATTGAAGCCATCTGTGATAATGTCGCCATCATTGACCACAGTCACATCGCGGAAAGCGGTCCGGTATCGGAGGTCTTCAGTAACCCGAAGACAGAGATCGGACGCCGTCTGATCCTCGGCGATGGCAATGCGAATGCGATCCAGCCGGTGAACTTCGGTGACAGTAAGAATCCGAAGATCCGCATCATCTTCGATGGACAGAAGGCGCATCGCCCGATCATCTCGGACATCGTGCTGAGCTGCAACGCGCCGGTCAATATCCTCTTCGCCAACACGAAGGAGGTCGAGGGAAAGGCCGTCGGTCAGATGGTCGTAGAGCTTCCGGACAGTGTGGAGGAGGCAGAGCGCATCACCCACTATCTGAAAACGAACGATATCCGCTTTGAGGAGGTGAAGTAAGATGGATGCATCATCGATTTCCATGTATCTGAAGGAGACCTGGGCCACCATCTATATGACCCTGATCTCGAGCAGTATTTCGTACCTGATCGGCATTCCGCTGGGCGTGATCCTCGTGGTGACGGACAAGGATGGTATCCATCCGATGACACCGGTCCATACGGTGCTCGGTGTGCTCATCAACATCTTCCGTTCGATTCCGTTCCTGATCCTGCTCGTCATGGTGCTGCCGCTGACGAAGATGCTTGTCGGCACGACACTGGGACCGAAGGCCATCATTCCACCGCTGATCATCGCGTCGGCACCGTACATCGGACGTATGGTGGAGTCGAGTCTGAAGGAGGTCAATGCCGGCGTCATCGAGGCAGCGAAGTCCATGGGCGCGACGAACACGCAGATCATCTTCAAGGTGCTGCTTCCGGAGGCGAAGCCGAGTCTTCTCGTCGGTGCAGCCATCTGTATCACGACGATCCTCAGTTACTCGGCGATGGCCGGCTTCGTCGGTGGTGGCGGACTCGGTGCGATCGCACTGAACTATGGCTACTATCGTTATCAGACCGACATCATGCTGATTGCGGTCGCTGTACTGGTGATCCTCGTACAGATCATTCAGGAATTCTGGATGCGCTTAAGCGCAAAAACCGATAAGCGGGCCAGAAGCTAAAAACTGTATATTCTGCGGTTTCTCCGGTTCCTGTGCCGTACATCTCAGGAAGACATCGAAGAAAGCAGGGCAGTGGTGAAGCGAAACGCTCCGCCGCGTCGGAGAAATCCCGCTGGATATAAATCAGGATGCAAAAACGCATCAAAGAACCGGCGATAGGGGCCGGTGAGGAGGAAAAAATTATGAAGAAGAACATCACACTTGCACTTGCTGCTGTTCTCGCTGCTGCTTCTCTTGCAGCCTGCGGTTCATCCAGCACACCAGAGGCAACCACTGCTGCAGCTACGACAGTTGCTGCAACCGAAGCAGCGACCGAAGCTGCAAGCGAGGCAGCAACGGAGGCTGCTGCTGAGACGACAGCTGCTGCAGAGGCATCCGATGCCATCGAGCCGCTCGCTGAGCCGGTAGACATCAAGATCGGTGCGACCCCAAGCCCGCACGCAGAGATCCTCGAGGCTGCAAAGGATGACCTTGCGGCTGCAGGCATCAACATCGAGATCGTCACCTACAACGATTATGTACAGCCGAACCTCGCGACCGAGCAGGGTGAGATTCAGGCAAACTACTTCCAGCACCAGCCATACCTCGATGATTTCAATGCAGAGAACAAGACCAGCCTGGTATCTGTAGGTAAGATTCACTATGAGCCGTTCGGCATCTATGCCGGCAAGTCTTCTGATCTTGCGAACATCGCCGATGGCGCACAGATCGCTGTTCCGAACGACACCACCAATGAGGCACGTGCCCTTCTCCTTCTTCAGGACAACGGCATCATCACCCTGAAGGACGGTGCTGGTCTCAAGGCCACCAAGCAGGATATCGTCGAGAACCCGCATAAGGTAGAGCTTCTCGAGGTTGAGGCTGCACAGATTCCGAGATCCATCGATTCCGTAGACTTCGCCTGCATGAACGGTAACTACGCGATCGAGGCCGGCTTCAAGCCATCCGATGCACTGGTTCAGGAGGATCCGAACTCCGAGGCTGCACAGACCTATGGTAACATCGTCGCTGTAGCAGAGAAGGACAAGGATGCCGAGTGGGCGAAGAAGCTCGTCGAGGTTCTTCAGTCGAAGAAGGTT
>ERZ1026864.1046-NODE-1046-length-14412-cov-7.543150_pt1 | contig 14412 bp, 8 predicted proteins | sample MGYA00380162_ERZ1026864 | MGnify/ENA primary metagenome ERZ1026864 (study PRJEB33269, sample SAMEA4719798) | human gut metagenome | biome: human-associated habitat; feature: organic feature; material: feces | place: Cameroon | collected 2013-10 ... | reverse complement strand
TTACAATTATTTTTTGATAAAACGGTAACTTTCGAAAAGTAATGGTTGATTTTAACTGTTTATGTTTCTTTTTGTAACTAAGCATAAAAGTACTAAATCTCATGTTGTGTCCACCTCATAAAAAAAGAGGTTGCTTCGACAGCCTCTTTTTATAAAATGTAATTATTTTAATGTAATTGCCTGAGAATTAGAGTTTCCAGGTTTATGGGGTCAGCCCCACAAATTCTAAACTTACATGGTCTTATTTCAAAAGCAGGTAATCTTTCTCCTAAAATAAGACTACAACATCGTGCGGTCGCGCTACTGAGAATCCGCGGTTAATTCCGATTCGGCACAATCGGGTAGGCGGATACATCAAAAATAAAATGCGGTTAGTACCTACCACAATGTGCCGTTGGACCAAAATTTACCTTATACATTCAATTTTACACCTCTACAGGGATTTGATATCCGGCCGCAGACATTTCTTTTTCAAATTCTTCTACGGAAAGATTCAGTTTCTGAGCTCCCCGCACAACTCCATAATCACCTTCCTGTACGGACATAAATACTTCTTTTTTACGACCTTCTGCAAGTCCTTCCTCCCGGCCTTCCTCGCGGAGAACATCTTCATATTTCTTTTCATCAAATTCAGTAAGACACATATCACACACCTCCCTGCGATGCTGTTCCAAAAAATCTCTGAGAATATTTTCCTCTATGCATTCCCTGACGGCAAGATCAATGGCTTCTTTTAATTCCATGGAATCCCGGTATCTTTTGATCTTTGCAACAAAGACCGCGTATTCATATAAAACGTGGCAGCTGTCCATGATGGACTGATTTTTTCCACTGTTTATGTTGATCATTGTGGCTGTCCATTCATATTCACCAGCTCCGGTATCTGTTTCAAAGGCATCCGATAACCGCAGAGTCCTTCGTTCTTCCGCCATGTCCTTTTCACTTCCATTGTAAAATACAATGTAGTGGGGGCGTGGGATTTTCAACAGATGCTTGCTGTACAGCCGCTCGGAACGGTGAATCAGTTTCCGGTACAGATCCGCATAATACAAAAATCCACGGAGCGGCATATTCGGGTTATAGGAACTCTGATGTTCGTAAAGGCTCAATGTTTTGTCAATCAGAAATGAAACATCATTTTTGTATTTCATGTAAATGACATCTTCCAGAGTTGTATACTCCAGATCATCCGGATCGGTATATGAGGTATGGTTTACCGCATTATAAAGACTCAGGGCATTTCCTTTGTTTTCGCCAAACAGTTTCCGAAATACGGTGTCCTTGTATTTTTTATTTACATGAATGTCATCATTTGTTTTTGTCATTGACCGTTAGGATTCCTTTCGTTAAAATCCTTTGTTTATCTACCTATATTATAGCATATGGCACAAGGATTACAACTGAAACAATTTGTCACTTATCTGTCTCTTATGCGTTAATTGTGTGTTACTTGTAGTGCTAATATTGCATCAAACCTTTTTCACAAATCCGGTATTTCCAACACTTCCGCGGAAAATACCATGCGTATTTCCGGTTAAGGTAACTTACAAGACTTCTACAAAGAAGAGTGCTAAGGCAAAGACAAAGAAACTTACTTACACACTGAAAGTTGCTAAGGTAGGCGTTGCTTTATCTGGAGATTCAGTAGTAGCTATTGGAAACACAACTAAGTTAACAAATACTAAGAAAAATTCTTCAAGAGCTAAGATTACTTACACATCAAGCGATGATTCTATTGCAACAGTAGCAGCTGACGGTACAGTAACTGGTGTTAAGGCTGGTAAGGTAACAATCACAGCTAAGATTACCGTTGGTAAGGATTCAGCTGAAACTACTAAGGATGTAGAAGTAAAGAATGTTATTTTAAAGTCCGCTGCTCAGAAGAAGGCTTCACAGATTGTAGCAACATTCGCTGGTGATACTTCTAAACTTGATAAGAAGGATATCACTATTACAAATACAGCTAACAATGTTGTATATCCTGTAAAGGCAATCAGCGTTGCTGCTGACAAGAAGACTGTAACTATTGACACTTTCTCTGAAATGAATGATGCCAAGGAATATTCTGTAAAGTATGACGGAACAGAAGTTAAATTTACTGCTACAGATGGCGTTGTTGCTGATGTAGCCCTTGATAAAATAACAATTGTTAAGGGATCTGCTGGTTCTGTTGTTAAGGCTCAGTTCTTAGACAAAAACAATATTGTTGTTAAAGAATTTACTCTTTCAGATGCTAAGAGTGAGGGAAGTGTTGATTACAGCTTTACTGAAAACAAAGGTTATACAGACGGTGATAAGCTTGTGTTATTAAATACTGGCGATACTGCTACTGCGGAAGTAACATATCACACATTGAAGTATGATCAGACAACAGGTGCTGAAACTGGTAAGATCACAAAGAAAATTACAGTTACAGCAGTTGAAGACGATGCAACATTATCTGACTTCAATTATACCATTAACGACAAAGCTACACTTGTTAACTGGAACAATGAAGTTAAGACAAACAATAAACTTGCATATGGTGATACTGCATACGCGTTCATTTACATCAAGAATTCTAATGGAGATGATGTAACTTCTCAGTATAAGGTTGAATCAAGCGATAACAGTGTATTACTTCTTGCAAAACAGGATCTTCAGTCATCTGGCGATTTCAAGGGATCTACTGGTGTAGAAGTTACTGGCGTGAAGGCAGGAAGCGCTTACATCAATGTATTAAATGCAGATGGAAAAGTTATTAAATCTTTACCAGTTGTTGTTCAGGATATCAGAAAACTTACAACTGTTAAGTGTGATGACATCACTGTAACAAATACAAGAGGCGTTAATAATGTAGATTCTGCAAAGTTTGAAGCATATGATCAGTATGAAAAGAAAACCGATATTTCTTCTATTGATACAACAATCGTAAGTGCTCCAAGCAAGGATACAACAAATACTAAGGGTAAGTCAGCAAATGCTTTCGTAACTCTTGATGGACATGATAAATACAAAGTAGATGCTTCTAATTTAAAAGAGGGAACATACTCTGTTAAGATCGAAGCTTCTACAGTTGATTCTAACTGCGATAAGAATGTCAAGGTTTCACGTATCGTAAATATCAAAGTTGTATCTGTAGACACAACTAAAGATGCTGCTTCATACAAGCTTAATGTTTCAACTGCTAAGACAGATATTGCTGTTGCATACGGAACATCTGAATCTGATATTCTTGGTAAGCAGGTAACTGCTACTGTTGATAAGTATATTAAGGGTGCTAAGGTTAAGGCTGATATTCAGGATGAGATTACAATTAAGAATCCAGACGGTACAACCGTAAGTACTAATGGTGCGATTAACTTCTATACAGCAACAAGTGGCAGTGCAATCACACTTGCAAAAAATATCAAGACAGGAACTTATAAAGTTGAGGCTACTATCAACAATAACGGCAAGGATGTAACTTTCAGTACTACATTTGTTGTTGAGAATACTCAGAGTAAAGCTATTGCCAAGATTGATAAGAAGAATCAGTCTGGCAGCACCGCTAAAGATATTCTTACATCTGTATTAGAATACAGCTATGAGGGTGTTAAGCAGAATCTTGATATTGTAAGTGTTGATTCCAAGGAAAATGGTAATGTTATTTATATCAAGTCCGCAAAAGTTAATGTAAAGATTAATAATGCTGGCACATTACTTACTGTTGATTGTGATATTAACACAGCATTTACAAAATAATTTATTTGTCCTTAACAAGTAAATTTCACACAGGACCGGGACTTATGTTCCGGTCCTGTTTTTTAAGGAGTAGAATACTATGAGTAAAAAAAACTATGAAAAATCTGCAGGCATAGCCCTTGCTTTTGTCCTTGGAGTTATATTAATTTTTACAATAATATTTCCAATTAATGTGTCTGCAAAAACACTGGTTCATGAACAATCCATCACGGCAAACGCTTTTGATGCATATAAATATAAATTTAAAATTAATACAACTTCCGATCTTGAAATTAATCTTTATGTTCCATCACCAGTTGGGGTTACCTACACTGTAAAAAACAGCTCCGGAAAAGTAGTTGGAAACCCTATGGTATTAACAAATTATGACGACTCATGGATATTAGATGGACGTGGATGGTATACATACAAGTACGTCGTTAATCAATTAAAAAAAGGAAGTTACTCTGTTGAGTATGTATTTGATCAGGAAACTAAATTTGATGCCAAAATTGTACAACTCTCGAATAATGTCAGTTTAAGCAGCAATAAATTATCCATCACTAAAGGATTTGTTAAAACACTTAAAGTAAACAATGGAGTTGCTACCTCCTGGACTTCAAGCAATTCTTCAGTTGCTTCTGTAAATAGGAAAGGAAAAATTACTGGTAAAAAAATTGGAACAACAACGGTTACTGCACACTTAAGTGACGGAAAATCCTTAAAATGTAAAGTCACAATCAAAGCAAATGAGTATTCAGGTAAGAAAATTACCATAGAGGATTCCGGAATCAATGAATATACAATTCGTGCATATCATGCAGCTTATCAAGCAAATGGAAATATGGTTATAAAATTTAGAATTGCCAACGGTACGAATAAAAAAATCACCGCTATTCCGAAATTTCATGTTTCTGTAATCAATCAAAAAAATAAAGGAATAGCTTCTTATTCCAATAATTCTTTTAAAGTAAATGTTCCAAAACACTCTGTAAAAGAATATTCAATTACCATTAAGAAAAATTCTATTTCTGGTGGAAAGGCGGATTTAAGAAATACGAATATTGAGATTTCTGGTGAACGAGTAAAATTATAATTGGATTATAAATTTTTTCAAAAGAAAAGGGCATCGCACTAAACTAGGTTAGTGCGACAGCCCCTTTTTAAAATAAACTTTTCAAATAATCAATAAGGATTATTTTACTGAGAAGTATCCAGTAATATCCGGAACCTCTACAGCAAGCCATACCCCTCTTACAGATGTAAGCTATGTTGTAAAGAAAGCTGATGGAACTGTTATCTATAGCGATGGTGTAGCCGGAGTCGCAGCAAAGACTAATAATGCATTTGTAAACTCAAATGGTGCATTATCTATCGAAGCTGTAACAGCTACTACCAATGGAGATGGAGATCCACTTCTTATTAAAAATCTTGAGGCTGGAACATATACTGTATATGCAGAAGGTAAAGATAATGTAGATAGTAATGTTGTTCCAAAAATTACAACAACATTTACTATTAAAGACACACAGGCTAAAGCAACTGTAGATACAAAACACAATAGTGTAGATGCAAGAACTACTTCTGGTTCTGCTATAAGTGCTTTTTTAGCTGATTCTGTAGTTGTTAAGTATGGTGATTATACTTATACAAATGTAAAGGATTATACAGATACACATACAGGTCTTGATGTTGCAACTTATGAAGTCGTAAAGAACAACGGATATACTGTTAAGTTTACAAATGGTCAGACAGAGAGTTTCCTTACAAGCGGTGAAGGATTTACCGTTACAAAAGTTACTGTTTGGGTAAATGCCGGTATTTTAAAAATCCCTCTGTGCAATGCACAGAGGGATTTTATTATTTAGATGAATAATTCAATCTAAATTATTTTACTGTAATTGATTTAATTAAATTTACATCAATATCAATGTTAGTATAAACATTAGGAGATACTTCAATCTTAAGAGTTAATTTAGAAACATTAAAATATGTTCCATTAACTTTAACGGAATCACTGGTAACTTCTCCCCTAACATTGTCATTAACTTTGTATTCTACAATATTAGCAGCTAAACCATCAGTCTTATTATCGACATCACTACGATCAGTGTATACTTTGTCGCCATATGTTATAACAAGTGCCTGACCTAAGGCAGCAGATACGGTATTGTAAGCTGCATCAACAGTTTCAGCTTTTTGCTCTACACCAGCAACTGCCTGAGAATCCTTAATAGTAAAGCTTGTTGTCATTGTAACCTTTGTATTAGCGTCCTTCTGATATACAGCTGTAACATCATATTTACCAGCAGCAATATTCTTTGTTGCAGTAATTGCAGAACCAGAAGTTGAAGTTGAAGTAGTTAATGCATCAAAAGTTAATACACCAGAAACATTTTTAGTAAAGGCACCCTTAGATACTACAGTTGCAGCAGTATCGTCATAAACTACTTTACCATCTTTGTCTTTTACAACATATTTGGTAGTAGTTTCTCTTATAACATCAGTACCGTCATTCATTCCGATCATAGAAACTGTAACTGTCTGGTCTTTTACATCTTTTCCAACAACGATATCTGCATTGTCATTAGCTACATCTAATCTCCAAGCTGTAGCTGTAGTGTTTGTTGCTTCTTTTACTGTAACACTAACTGTCTTTGCAACAACTTCCTTGCCATCTTTCTTGTAAGAAATCTTGTATACATAATTTCCTTTTTCTGCAGAATTTTTAAATGTAACTTTCTTATCATTATCATATGTATAATAATTAGCTCCTGAAATATCAGCAGGAACCTTTCCAGATACATCTGTAGATAAGCATTCTACATTAAGAGTTGCTGAAATATCATCTCCATACTGATCCTTAACAGTTGCCTTTACAGCCTTTGCATCACCGGTAAGACTTCTTGATACAGTTACACTGTACTTATCTAACTCAAGAGTTGCTACGGTTCTCTCAGCACCAATTTCGATAGCAACAGATCCAACAACCTTATCATCTTTTTTAATAAGGATATAAGCTGTACCACTCTTTAATGCTGTAACATTTACTTTCTTTGAGCCTAAAGAAGATGTAGCTAACATAAGAACTGTTTTATCAGAAGTTTCTACGGAATACTTAGCATATTCAGAACTAGAAATTTCTTTGCCGTTTGCATCCTTAATTTTGAAGAATACGGCCTTATTAGGATCTTTTACTGCAATCTTCTTTGTATCTTTAGCCTTATCAAATGATGCTTTAGTATTATCATCAATTCTAGCATCAAAGCTATTTACAACAGCCTGATCAACTGCGGTAATTGTAACTTTGTTTGGTCCAATATTTCCTTCTGGCTTACCATTCTGGTCATACTTACCTGTCTTGTATGTGATGGTTGCTTCAGCAGTATCACCAACTTTATTTAAATAAAGCTTAGATCCACTTGTATAACCATTTCCCTTGGTATCAATTGTGAAGTCATAAGTAGAATCAGATGAAGGATAAGATACTTCTTTAACAATAACACCATTAGCGTCTTTAGATACTAACTTAACTTCCGTCTCAGTAGCTGCAGGAATTGTCACATTGTCAAGACCGATAGAAGCAACCTTTCCGTCAGAAGCTACGAATGTCTTTGTGATTCCATCAAGAGTTACATCATATGTAGCAGCATCCTTTAATTCACTGAACAGTGTTAATGTAACCTTAGAAGCATCCTTAGAATCAACAGATACCTTAGATACTGGATAAACAACGTTTGTTGTCTCGTTCTTTACTACGAAATCAGTAGGCTTAAGATTCTTTGTATTACCAGTAACAGTAGCTGTAAGCTCTGTCAACTTGTTCTGTGCTACAGTAGAAAGAACATAGTTCTTAACTTCTACATCCTTAGTAGTTGTAGCTGAATCCTTACCAACTGTAATCTTAGCTGTGATTGTTGCCTTACCAGCCTTAACACCAGTTACTGTACCGTCAGCTGCTACTGTTGCAATAGAATCATCGCTTGATGTGTAAGTAATCTTAGCTCTTGAAGAATTTTTCTTAGTATTTGTTAACTTAGTTGTGTTTCCAATAGCTACTACTGAATCTCCAGATAAAGCAACGCCTACCTTAGCAACTTTCAGTGTGTAAGTAAGTTTCTTTGTCTTTGTCTTAGCACTCTTCTTTGTAGAAGTCTTGTAAGTTACCTTAACCGGAAATATGGATGGTATTTTGCGTGGAAGTGTTGGAAATACTGGATTTGTAAATAGAGTTTGGGGCAAAATCACTTCTACAAGTAACACGCAAGCAACATACAAGAAGCGATTAAATCTGATTAATGGCTTCGACCAGCGCAGGCACATCCAGATGCGTGTAAATCCGTTCCGTCAGGGACATAGCGCCGGAATGACCGACAATTTTTTTGATGGTAGTCTGATCGACATGTGCTTCGGCGAGCAGGGAAATCGTGGTGTGCCGGCAGCAGTGAGGTGTATGATCGATGTGCAGACGAAACATCAGAGGCTGGAAAACATTGTGGTAATACATATAATAGGTAAAATGCTGGCTGTCCAGAGTATGGATGAGATATTCACAATCGGAACAGTCATGAAGCCAGCGCTGGTAAAAGGGGAGTACTTTGTCAGCAATCGGAACTTTTCGAATGCCGTTTTCGGTTTTGCTGTCAATGACATCAAAATATTGTTCGGACAGATGAACATTTTCTTTTTTCAGATCCAAAAGCTCTGAGACACGAACCCCATTGTATATCAGCATGAGGACTGTCTGGCAATAGGGATCGTTTTTGTGTTTCCACAGGAGAGTAATCTCAGAAGTGGAAAAACAGCTTCGTATGTTTTTATTAGGATTCCGGTCTTTGTATTTCGAGATATTTACATAGGCAGAATAATCTTTTGAGACAATTTCGTGCTTCATGGCATAAGAATAGAGCTGGTTAAAAAGAACACGGATTTTTTTCAGGGTAGGATAGTTTTTGCCACAGTGATCAATCACCTGCTGTAAATCATTGAGTCTCAAATTGTGAAATGGCATATCAGCAATGTTTTCACAAGTGGCAAAGGCTGCCCGATAGCCTTTGATGTTGGAGTGGGAGATGGTAGGAAACTTTTCTTCGGACCATCGGAGATAAATTTCCCGGAATGTTAATTTCAGCGTTTCCCCATCGATGGGATAATTATTGTAACGTGCCAGAATCTGCAGAGCTTCCGACCGGGTAGGAGCGTACCCCAGAATCTGGTAGTGCTGGATGCGCTTTCCAGTGATGTCATTGATGTGCCAGCCCGTAGTGATGCGTGCTGCATAGGGTCTTCTTCTGTTGCCGGAGAGTTTTACGACTCCACCGTATCCGTTTGGTAATCTCATTTTTCTTCCTTTCGTGTGTAAAAATTTATATTATCGTGTCAATCATACACATTTATTTGTAAAATTTTTAAGTAACACATAAGTAACAAAAAAGTGTTTTTACCTATTAATAACAAGAAAAATAAAATCCACATGCCGGAATGATTGAAAAAAAATAAAATTTGGGGTATGATTATAGGCAATGAAACGTTAAGGAGAAAATAATCTTGAATACGAATGGAAACAAAAACACGTTAAAAGCAAATAAGATATTGATTCCCGTTATCTTGTTGATCGGATTGATTCCAATCATTGTGCATTCTTTTGTTTATGACACAAATCTGGCACAGTTTGACTGGTATCCGGAGAGCGCCGCAAAACAGACGGACTTCTTTTTTGCATGGAAGATGATTGCGATCATCCTTGTGGGAGTTGTAATGCTCGCAATTTTACTGATCCGATATCTGAATAAGAAGGAATTTAAATTTGAAAATTCCTTTTATTTTCTGATGGTGTATGCATTGTTTGTTGCAATGTCTGCCCTGTTTTCCAGTCACAAATACTGGGTGGCACATGGTACATATGAACTTTTTGAGCCTGTATGGGTTGTATTTGTCTATATGATACTGTGTTATTATGTCTATAATTATGTACAGGAAGAAAAACAGATAGAGGTAATCCTGCGCTGGTCCGGCATTGGAATCGCAATTGTTACTCTGATTGGATTTTTCCAGGTCTTTGGATTGGATTATTTTAAGACATCTCTGGGCAAACATCTGATGACGGACACAAGCTGGTGGAACCAGTTAGATAAGATTTCCTTTAATTTCGCAGATAAGACTGCGTATACGACACTTTACAATCCTAACTTTTTGTCATTTTATTTTGGCATGCTGATACCATTGCTGGTCTGCCTGTTTATTGGGGCGAAAAAGATGTGGCATCGTCTTGTAATTGCGGTTGCAGAGATTTTTTGCATTGTAGCACTGGTTGGAAGCAGAAGTTCTTCCGGATTTATTGCACTGGCAATTGGAGCGGTGATTCTCGCATTGGTTTTGCTCAGCCGGAAGAAAAAATTATTTGCAGCCGGGATTGTTGTAGTTGTCATTGGAGTGATTGCAGCAGGAGTGCTGGCAAATACGACAGGCATCGGTCAAACTCTTAAAAAGACGGTTGTTGGAACCTATCATATGGAAGATCAGTTCTCTTTAAACGATATCAAAACAAACACAGATGATGTGGAACTTGATATCTGGAACAATCCTCTGTATGTGTCCTATGATCTGGGGAGCGACGGTGTAATCACCGTGGTATGCAAAGATGCAGATGGTCAGGAGATTCAGACAACAGAGGTAGATCAGGAAAATCATATTTTGGCCCTCAATGATGAACGGTTTGCAAATGTACAGATTCAGCCGATCATGTTTACCGATAATACAGCAGGAATAAAGATGATCATAGATGGTGTCGAATGGGATTTCTCAAAAAATGATACGGACGGATATGAATATCTCAATCCTGCAGGAAAACTGGTAAAGTTTGAAAATCCAAAAGTTTCAACACTGTTTTTGGATGATGCAATGAGCAATCGAGGACATATCTGGAATAAAACGATTCCGCTTCTTGGAAAGCATGCTTTTATGGGGAGTGGGGCAAATACCTATATGTTTGAAGTGCCACAGGAAGATTATATCAGCCAGAACTATGTCTACGGCGCAAACAGCTATGACGTAAAAGCCCATAGCTGGTATCTGCAGCAGTGGGTGGAAACCGGACTGATCGGTACTCTGGCACTTCTGGTATTTCTATTCTGGTATCTGGTACAGTCGGTACGCATTTACCGCAGAGTCGATCTACACGAGAGTATCAGCTGGGTTGGATTTGGATTATTTGCGGCAGTGCTGGTGTATATGATTGCAGGTATCGCAAACGATTCTAATGTATGTACCGCTCCGGTATTCTGGGGTATGCTTGGCCTGGGACTTGCAGTGAACCGTATGCTCGTAAAGAAAGAAAATCTTTTTGTTAAAGAAACAGCGGTTTCTGCAGAAAGTGATACTGCCGTAAAACAGAGTATTCCAAAAGCTGCAGAGAGTGCAAAAGCAGATACCGCGCAGATGGTACAGAATACTCAAGGGGCAGGAGTGACAGAATCCTCAGTCAGGAAGAAATCATCGAAAAAACAATCGAGAAAACAGAGAAAGAATCAAAAATAACAGATTGAAATTATGAAAAAAATCATTCAAGATAAACAATTACTGATCAGACGGATTTTTCTGATGTGCTACGACGTGCTTGCAGTGTTTGCTGCAAGCATAGTTGCGTTATTGATTCGGTTTGATCTGAATATCAAAAGCGTACCGTTTCAATATATGGATGAAGTGTGGAGAGCACTTCCTTTTATGATCATTGTTACACTGATCATTTTCTGGATGCTCCGGCTGTATTCCAGTCTCTGGAGCTATGCGGGAGCACTGGAAATGATGTATGTGGTTTCAGCATGTATTCTGGATACCGTTGTTGTGACAGTGCTGATATTGCTTCGGAACTGGGGGGATATGTACCCGGTGCCAAGAAGCTTTTACATTCTGTATGGATTGTTTCTGTTTGTATTTGTCATGGGATGCAGATATTCTTACCGTGGACTGCGTGTGCTTCGCAATATGCGCAGAGCCGGTGTGTACAGACGGAATGTACTTGTGATCGGAGCAGGGGATGCAGGAAACCAGATCATCAAAGAAATCAACAACAGCCGCTATGTGAAAAAGAAGGTTGTTGGTGTGATTGATGATGACCGGAACAAGATCGGCAATTATATTCATGGAGCGAAAGTCGTAGGAGATCGGAGCGATATTCTGGAAAAAGTCGAAGAACTGCATGTGCATGAGATCATCATTGCCATGCCATCGGCCACGCAGAAACAGATCAAGGGGATTCTTGATATCTGCAAAGAAACCGGATGCACATTGAAACGTCTGCCCGGCATTTACCAGCTTGTAAACGGTGATGTCAGCGTCAGCAAATTAAAAGATGTAGATGTCAATGATCTTCTTGGGCGGGATCCGGTGACCGTTGATCTGCAGTCTATCATGGATTATGTTTCTGGGAAAATCATAATGGTTACAGGGGGCGGTGGCTCCATCGGAAGCGAATTGTGCCGGCAGATTGCCGCACACAAGCCAAAACAGCTGATTATTGTGGATATTTACGAGAATACGACCTATGATGTGCAAAACGAACTGAAAGTCCGGTTTCCGGAGTTGGATCTTGTTGTGCTGATCGCATCCGTGCGGAATACGAATCGTATGAACTGGATTTTTGAACATTACAAGCCGGAGATTATCTATCATGCAGCGGCACATAAACATGTGCCTCTCATGGAAGAGAGTCCGAACGAGGCAATTAAGAATAACGTGCTTGGCACATGGAAGATTGTACAGGCGGCAGATCGGTACGGTGTGAAGAAATTTGTGATGATTTCCACGGATAAAGCAGTTAATCCAACCAATATCATGGGTGCCAGCAAGCGCATCTGTGAGATGATCATTCAGACCTATAACCGCAGATCGAAGACAGATTTCGTAGCCGTGCGTTTTGGAAATGTGCTTGGCAGTAACGGAAGTGTGATTCCGCTGTTCAAAAAACAGATTGAGCGTGGAGGTCCGGTCACGGTTACCCATCCGGATATCGTGCGGTATTTTATGACAATTCCGGAAGCGGTATCTCTGGTACTGCAGGCGGGCACCTATGCCAAAGGTGGAGAAATTTTTGTTCTGGATATGGGAGAGCCGGTCAAGATTCTGGATCTGGCAAAAAACCTGATTCTTCTTTCTGGTCACAAGCCGGATGAGGATATCCATATCATTTTCACAGGACTTCGTCCAGGAGAAAAACTTTATGAAGAGATGCTGATGGATGAAGAAGGGATGCAGGATACCGCAAACAATCTGATTCATATCGGTAAACCGATTGAGCTGGATGAAGAAAAATTCATGCAGCAGTTGGAAGAATTAAAAGAGTACGTTGTGACAGAACCGGAAGACATCCGGGAGTGTGTCAAAAAAATCGTGCCGACGTATCATCCGGAACTGGCAGGGGAGAATAAATAAGTAAAAATAGAACGGCTATCAATGACAGCAATTCCGTGCATGGCACGTGAATTGCTGTTTTGCTTTTTACAGATGAAACGTATTGCGGGGATGTCTGGTAGTGAGGATGGCACGCTGCTTTGACATGGCAACATGCGTATAGATTTCTGTGATATGAATGGAACTGTGACCAAGCATTTCCTGTATATAGCGGATATCGACATCCGCTTCTAAAAGGCTGGTGGCAAATGTATGCCGGAACATATGCGGTGTAATATGCTGTTCAATTGCAGCAAGAGAAGCATATTTGTTGATCATCCGCCGTACCGACTGATCGGATAATGCCGTTCCGTTTAGCGTCGCAAAGAAATGCTGGCAGGTTTCCATCTGGGGGAGAAATTCATTGCGGTATTCCGACAGAATCTGTATGACCTCGTGGTTTCCGATCTGAACAATTCGTTCTTTGGAACCTTTTCCGTAGATCAGGACTGATCCATCGTACAAATCGATGTCACAGATACGCAGAGCGCATAATTCGGAAATCCGTATTCCGGTTGCAAATAAAAGTTCTATGACAGCGGCATCCCGCAAAGCGTTTTTTCTCTGATAATCCGTTTTGGCGATGGTGCGCTGCTCATAGATCGTAGATAAGAAAATTTCGATCGTGTGCAATGGAATGGTTTTCGGCAAAATCACAGGTTCGCGGAATTTGATCTGCACCTTGTTGAAAGGATTCCGGGCGATGATTTCTTTATATTCCAGGTAGTGAAAAAGAGCTTTGACCGAGGCAATCTTTCTTTTTACGGTTTTGGGTTTGTACTTCTGGTGCAGACTGCCAATATAATTTTCCAACAGATCCGGTGTAATATCAGAAACATTCCTGCATGAAAAAATGGCATAAAATTGCTGAAGGTCGATGCGATATGCTTTCAGAGTCTTGGAATCCAGGCGTTTTTGGTGACGGCAGTGTTCCAGATAGTTGTTGATGTGTGTCTGTAAATTATTCATGGGTGGTCTCCTTTGTATATGAAGTTTTGTTTAGGAGTATATGGTACATGAAATGGGGAGGATTTTGTTGGATAAGGCAAAATTTGAAAAAATTGTACAATATGTAACAATTACATGGATAGAGCAGTGGTGTTTCCTGTATCAGTATGGGTGGGAAAGGATATGGGATAGACTTCTGGGAAATACAGAATGTGGATGTCGAAAGGTGATGTTTTGATGGGAAAACGGTGAGATTAAACAATAAATTGCCGTTTAAATAAGAAAAATGGATTAAAATAAGAGATTATGTTATAT
>ERZ1026864.1045-NODE-1045-length-14445-cov-11.345170_pt1 | contig 14445 bp, 1 predicted proteins | sample MGYA00380162_ERZ1026864 | MGnify/ENA primary metagenome ERZ1026864 (study PRJEB33269, sample SAMEA4719798) | human gut metagenome | biome: human-associated habitat; feature: organic feature; material: feces | place: Cameroon | collected 2013-10 ... | reverse complement strand
GAGTAGATCGTCGGCAGCGTCAGATGTGTATAAGAGACAGACTTAATAATTTCTTTAATAATGTAATAGCTCAAACTACTACTCTAGTAACAGATGTTGCAGAGGTAAATACAGAAAATTTAAGACTAAAATATGCTTATAGTAATCTTAATCCTAATATCCAACAATGGATGAATGAGAGAGGTACTAACATAGAAGCTTATGAAAGATTATCTCCAAAGCAGCAAGAAGATTATATAAGATGTATGATTTAATGTAAAAAAAATAGGCAAGAGGATTAACTTCCCCTTGCCTTTTTTATTACTTATAATATTGCTCTGCTTTTTCTGGATTAAAGTTTCTCTTTAAAGTTCTATACCATAATGTAGCAGGACTTCTCATAAATGCTCTATATCCACTAGAATGTCCTTTATATTCTCCGTTTTCTATTTCATCGTACCAATTAGGAACCCATAAACAAGTTTGCAGATTAGCTATATCTGACAAAACAGAAGTGTTGGCTACAGGAGATTTTACTAGCTTAATACCCTCCGTCAACATAAATGGTGAAGGTACTAAAGCAGCTAATTCTGTCTTTTCTCTCATAGCCCAATATCTAAGTGTCCTTATAGCCCAGCTTCTATCTTTATCTTTAGATTTACCCATTAATGTTATTACAGCCATTAATATTATAAACTGAGATACTTCAGTTACAGCTCTTTTGACATTAGCTTTTTCCCAATCTTCCAATTCATTCCATAGTTCTGTAACTGTTTTTTCACCTTTTAAAGCTTCATAATAAAGTTCTTTACCAAAAGTCCAACTAGTTCTATAATATCCTTCTACTATTCCTCCTTTCATAAGATTAGTAGTTTTGGCTCCAAATCTATATCTAAACTGAGTAGGAATCCAATCTCTATATTGCATTAAGAATTTACCCCATATTACTTGTCTAAGTGCTATTGAGTCTTCATTATTATAAATACCAAATAAATGTTGGTTTATATAAGCTATTCTATTAGTTATTACACTAATATCCTCCTTAGTAAATTTACTTCCATCAAGATTGGTAACTCCTTCTTTAATATCAAGTTTATATCCTAATTCAGGTCTACCTTTTACTACAGGTACTCTTATTAAAGCATCTTTAAGACTTATTTCTCTATTTGTTTTAGTGTCTAATAGTTTCGTTCTTATTGCTACTCCTAAAGCTACTCTATTATAGAGCCAATGGTCACCCATTTCTTGTCCTAAAAATTGAATACCTGGACCAAAAATTCTAGTTATTATAGTTTTATTAAGCCAGTCTTTATTCTTAATTTTACCACTAAAGTTCTGTCTTACGTCAAACATATCATCAAATAAAGAGAGCCAACTATCTTGTACTCTTTGCCCTATATCACTAACATAACTTCCTAATTCTTTCATATAAGCGGCATCTGCATTAGCTAATTCTTTAGCATTAAAAAATTCTCCTGATGCTGCTTCTATATTTAACATAGCCATACCAGTACCTACATTAGCTAAATGAGCTAAAGCATTAAAACCTAATTGCACCATAGAGCCAAGTTTAAGTGCAAGCCCTCCTGCTTTATTAACATCTACACCTCCAATTTCTCCACTATCTTTTAAATACCTGTTATATATTTTAGAATTAAAAAAGGCATCAAGAGTCTTTTTAAAATTAGATTGTCTAACATCTACAGTTAGAGGAGATTGTGTAGTGCTACCTCCAGCTTTCCATCTTTCTACTAATTGTTTTCCTCCTTGCGTTGCTTTAATAATTCTTCCTTTACCATCTACATTATAGGCTAGCCATCTTCCAATTTCTAGAGGATTAACTATGTCTGACATAGCTTTATAATTCAAGCTCATCTCTGCATAAGCACATAAAGTACTAATAACATCAGTAGATAAATCAGAACAATCTAAGTTAGGATTTTCATTTATATAATAGGTAGGAAGTTTTAATATTTCCTCACCATTAAAACCTTTTATACCTTTTGTATATGCAATATCATCGTCATAACTTCTTATAAATTTAGACTTAATCTCTTTTCCAAATGTAGTAAAATCACCTTTCATAAGAGCATCTTTACTTCTTTCCATCATACTCTTTCTTATTTTAATTGTGGAAAATAAAGTAGTTGCTTTAGGGTCTAAATTATTGTCTAATTCTTCTTTTAATTCAAGCCATTTATTATAAAATTCTTTTTGAGCTTCAGTGAATGATTCATATTTAGAGGGAAACTTTTTATAACTAGGTACAAAATGTTTAAATCCATTTTCTTCTTCTACTAAAATACTATTATCCTTTATCCATTGTTTCAAGGCATCCTTCTTTTCTTTATATTCTTTAGTACCCAGTATAGGATGTTTACCATAAATAGTATCTAGAGTTTTAATATGCTCTCTTTTTGCTTTTTCATAAGAAGCTTTATCATAGGCAACATTAATACCATCTTTAAAATCAACAGTAACATAATGTCTTTTATCTTCCTCAAACATAAAGTCATAGTTAGTAATACCTCTAGCTTCATATTCTTTTCCCAGAGCCATTATTCTTTGACTAATATCTATGACTTTTAGTCGTTTTTCACTTATCTTCCTTTTATATACAGCATCAAACATCTGAAGTAGTACATCAGGATTATCTGCCATAGAAGTCAGCCATTGTTGAAGTATAGTAACATCACTACTAGAATTTTTTATAATATGCTCTATAGTAGTTTTTACCATTTTTCCATCTTTATTTCTAATCATTATAGACTCTCCAACAAAAGGTTTTAAGAATTCTATAAATTTCTCTAAAGTTTCATTAGAAAAACTATTCATAAAAGCAGAATATAACCTATCTACAGTATTTAGAGCTTCCATTGTTTGTTTTAAACCGTCTGCAATGTCAGCATTATCACTTAATTTAGAATAGTCTACTTTTACTTCAGTATCCATTATAGGTATTAATTTCTCTCTTATAGGTTTAGCTTCTCTAAACTCTTTATTGCCTATGAACAATTGATTATTCTTTCCTTCTTTATATATAGTATTTCCTTTTCCTTCAGCAGTAGAGGCTCCTTTAGGAGTTGGATAACTAACATTAATAGGAATAACATTCATTTCTTTTACAGTTATTCCGTATTTATCTTCAAGGAATTTTTTGTATAATGATAATTGTTTTGCATATTTCTGTTTAGTTGCATTTTTTATCTTAGAATGATGTGTTTTCATATCATAAATATGCCAGTTACCATCCTTATCATAACCTAACAAGTCCAAAGTTCCTACTACATTTATTTTATGAGTTTTGCCATTACTGTCCATAGTTTCCACTATACCATTGACAGTCACATCTCTAGGAATAATAGTAATACCCTTAGAATCAAATTCTTCTTTAAGTTCCTCCAATTGCTTTTTAAAGCTTATCAAATCTTTACCTGTAGCATTAGGATAATTTTTCTCTAATTCTTCTTCAGACATATCATCTAATTTGCCTGCAAAGAAGTCTCTAACAAAATTATCTATACCTGTGCCTATATTAGTTGATGGTTTTACCCAAGGATTATTTTCATCAAATATTTCACCATCTTCAGTATATTGTATAATATCTGTGACTCTTTTAGCTATAGCTCCAGTTTCAGTATTTATATAATATTGCTCATTATTTGCCAATACCCATTTACCACTTTCTTTAACAATTGTTTTAGCAATATTTTCAGTACTCATTTTAGAGGTATCTATAACTTCTTCTATAGCTCCTTCAAACTGCTTTAAAGTGTTTTCTAAATCTCCTACTACAAACTTTTGACCTGCTATTTGTTCATCTCCTAGATATTCATCAGTGAGCAAGTCTTTTAATTCCTTAATAGTAGGAGCAAATGCCATTGCTGTATCTAGACAGTTTTTATATATTGTAAATTTATCCCTCTCATTAAGACCTTCTATAGTTTGAATACTTTTTTGTATTTTTCTAAGTTCAGAAATGGATAACTGTAATACATTATATATAGCAGCTATTGTTTCCTCAGTTTTAATTCCCTTATCTACTACTTGCTTTAGTCTACTGGCAAATTCATAAGCTTGAGCTTTTTGAGAAGTATCTTCTCCTCTTCTGAGCTGAGTCAAATTATCTCTCAAAGCACTTACTTTGCTAAATCTTTTTTGTACTTCTTTTAGTTTATCCATTTGAACTTCAGCTTTCTCACTAAGAGCATTAAATACTTTATTACTTTTAGTTCTTTCTATTTGCTCCTTAGTAAGTGTAAGTTCTTTTGACATTATATTTTTAGCAAAATTAGACAATTCTTTGTCTATATTGTCCAAGTTATTTTGTAAAGTAGCAGAATTAATTCCTTTAAAGAAACTGACAATTCTATTAATCAGTCTTTTTATTAAAGGGGTCTTTACTTCCTGTTTATTGGAAAGTTCTAGAAAAGCTTTTTGTAGAGCTTTTCCTGCTGCTTCTTCAGCAATCATTGAGGTATCACCATCATAAAAATCATATACATTTTGATACTCATCTCCTAACATTTCTTTAGCTTTATTCTCGTCAAAGAAATAAGCAACAGTTCTCTTCATTAAAGGCTCTCCTTCAAAAGCTCTTACTAATAAGTGAGAGAATTCTTCTGATATAGCATTAAATCCTTCCATATTATTAGCAACTTTAATCAGGTTTACAAACTGTTCTCCAATAGCTTTAGCATTATTAAAGTTAGTAACACCTACTCTGCCAACACCTTTTTCTATATCCATTAATTGTCCTATAGTAATACCTACTGAAGATAACATGTCTACTATAGCTTCATTAATCTTTAATATATTTTTTTGATTGTTAGCTACATCCTCATTTTCTTTATTTCCAGGAACTATTCTAATAGTTAAATTATCATTATTATCCCAATCTACTATAGCAATAGAATCTTCGTGTTCCTTATTATATTTAATAGCTTGGTTAATTAGAGCCTTAGTATTATCTATAGTATCTTCAACATGAGGTTGTACCTTATTTTCAGAATCAATAATCTCTTTTTCAGTTAAATATTCTCTAACCAATTTATTATTTATAATACTATCAAATGTAGGTATACCCTCTTTATCTAATTTTAATGAATCTCTAAATTCATTAATAAACCTTTCTCTAGAAACAATATTATAGATATGGGCAGATTTCTCATACCCATATCTATTTTTAAGTTCTATGAAAGTTTTTCTACCCTTTTTGGGTATATACACGCAACTACTCATATTTATTTTTCACACAATATATTTTGAGGTTCTGTTGAAGGAGAAATTAAATCATCTAATTTTTGACTCATTTTCTTCTGTTCTTTCTGTATAGCATCTAGTTTATCAGCAGTTTCTTGTACATATTTATCTACCATGTCTCTCCAGTCTTTAGGCTCTTGTATTCCTGCTTCTAAATCATCGAAATTTTCAGGTTCTTTTACTTCTGATTCTAAATCATCTGGTTGTACAATATTATCTTCACTACTAGCAGTAATAGCATCTGCATTAACACTAGCATCATCTACTTCATTTTGTTTAACAGCATCTTCTACTTCACCAACAGTAGAAGTTTTATTAATCAATTGTGGTTTGTCTTTCTTCATAATTTCAAGTACTTTATTAACATTAGAAGGGTCTCCATAATCTTTCATTTTTGAATAGTCTATAGCATTTATATCCTCTACGAGATTTTTAGAGCTATCATAGAAAGGTGTTGGAAGACCGTTAAAATAAACTTTAGTGAATGTAGGATTTGCATCAGTTTCTTTACTAGTTCTATAATACAAACCTCCATAATTTGCATCCTGTATTACTATAAAGGGTACAGTTATTATATTATCATTTGCTGATACAGCTTTTAGACCCGCAGCTTTTACTCCACTACTTAAACCAGATTTAAAAGTCATAGTAGTTTCTTTAGTATCTGTATCATAGTTGAATGTAAAGTAAGTACGTGCCTTTCTTAATCTTGCAGCATACTTAGGATTATTCATTATGAATTGATATACAAAGTTCTGTAAGAAGGAATCCATTGCTGGTATTGATGCTAATTTATTGTTTTTACTTTTAAGTACATTTAAATAATTAGGCATATTCTCATAAAAAGCATTAGTAAAGAATATACCAAAATTACTAGGACCAAAGTTAAAACCATTAGCATAATAGGCATAATTAAAGAGGTCTTCTGCAAACTCTACAATCTCAGGATTATCTGATGTTAGAAGTTGTTCTAATTCTTCTGAGAAATACTTTCTACTTTTATTAGAGACTTTGCTAACATTTTGGAAAGTAATGCCTGTCGTTTTACTAACTCTTATACATTGTATAATTGTCTTGTCTCTTACATCTTGATGCACAAACTTGCCATGTTTATCTTTTTTATTTAAAAACATATTATACTTAACAGGAAAATCATGGATATAATAGTTTCTTTTATCCATAATATCTTCACCATTATTACTACCAAATCTAGAATCTTTATCTGAAAGTAAATACATTACTAATTCATTGAAGAATTGTCTAAGTTCTTTTACATCCTTTTTAGTAGAAAGATTAGACTTAGTAATGCTTCTTAGATAACCTATAGCATTTTCAACACCCTTAGAAAGTTGTGGAAGCATATTGTATTTACTTGCTAAAGTATAAGCACTTCTTATACCTAATGTATAAGCTGCTTGTACTCTAGGTACAGAGGATTCAAGAATCTTTTTTCTAATATTCTTTTCATCATCTACAGCGTTTATATCTGTATCTATGAAAGTTTCAAAACCTTGTATTGGACTTGAAGGATTAGCAATTAATGTACCATCTTTTCTTTTAGTAACTTTCTGCATAAAGTCTTCTGCTTTAAATAGCTGTTGTGCAGCTTCAGCAGTGCTTATAGCCAATGCACCATTAGGAGAATCACATCTAGATATTACAGATGATTCTTGGAGCAATTCACTAAGGTCTGAGATATTATTCATCCAGCCTAAGAACTGAGCAGCTTCAGACATATTTATATTTTCAAGACCATTCAATCTATATTCTACTATCATATCAGTGATTTTAGAAATATCTCCATGAAAGTCTCTCCAATTATTAAAGTCATCCAAATAGCCATTTCTTTTATCCAGTACTATGGAGCCTATAACATTCAAGAAATCATCACAAGTATTTAAAATACCTACTGTTTCAGGGTCACAGCCTATTCTAGTTAAGAAACCAATTCTACTAACAGTTTTACCATTAGCATTTAAATCACCAAGACAAGGGTCTTTACCATTATCAGGAGAGGCTGCTTGATACTCTGCACAATAGTCACCTATCTTATCTCCTGTTAATGGAGATACTACAGCATCTATAGTAGAAACTTTTACTTCTGGTTTTCCCAAGAGTTTAATATTGAATTGACTATCACTTTGTATATGTAAACCTTTACCTTCTCTAATAAATTGAAATTTATAGTGAGAAGATGAGTTTACAGCAAACATACCAATCAAGTCATTACCATCCATAAGGTTTCTATGATTCTTAGCATAATCAATGATACTCAGAGGGTCTTCTATAGTAGCTTTAGTATCATAGAATTTTTCCAAATTATCCAGACTATATTTATGTAGTACAGCAAGTATTCCTCCTTCAGTCTTTTCTATCTCTTCTTTATGCTCAGCTTTAAATGCAGCAAGTGCTTTAGGGTCTTTAAGAATTCTTTGTTCTCTAGAAGTGTGTTTAACATTTGCATAAGAACCTGGAATCACAGACATTTGGCTTCCTGCATTAGAAGTTAAACAAGCAGAAATCATATCAATGAGCATATTATCTCTTGTTAATTTTCTTTCTCTTGCTTTTTTAATATCTTTTTGTTCTGAAATATCCTCTATACTCATTCCTTTAGTTACTTTGGGCTTAAAACTTCTATAGTTAGGAGTTTTTAACTTAAGCTCAAAGCCTTCATCATACATGAAATCTTCAAATACAGTTGATTCATCAATATACTTATCAAGCTCTTCTTGTGTTATGCCCTCTACTTCTTGTAATTTATCTAATACTTTAAATCCTTTATCAGTTTCTTTTGTATTCTCTCCTTTATTATCCAATACTCTTTTAGCTAAATAACCATCAAATGCTCTAGTAAAAGAACTGTCTGTAACTTCTCTTCTAAAACTTTTTAGCATTAAGAATAGTTTATCAATATCAAAGTCAGTACCAGACATATTAATAATATCACTTGGCAGCATTATAGCAGTACCTGCTGATATAGGTAAGAATCCTTTTATTCTCATTTTAAAGATAGAGTATTTATTCTCTGTAGGAATTCTATAACCTATCATTTCTAATAAGTCTTCATTACCTTTTATTTTATCATAATCTATCTCCCAATACTTTTCTCCTGTATCTTTATATTCTTTCTCAACTAAGAAGTCCTGAATCAAACTTCTTTTATAAGCAGGCATGTAACAATCCATATAATCTATAGATTCATTACCATCCTCATCTTTTTTGTAATGAGTTTGTAAATCATCACTTAGTCCAAAGTTAGATACAAGAATAATATTTCCTCCATTAATTTTCTGCTTTTGTATTGCATTTTTAAATGTGCTTAATAATAATTCTTCTATCTTATTATTTAGATTAGGATTATTAAAAGGTATCTTAAATCTCTTATTTCCATATTCATCAGTTTCTATCTGAAGAGCTTCTTCTACATCACTGCCATATTTAGGATTTCCATGTATCTTAGCTAATAATGCTGATTGTAGCTTTTCTACACTACTAAATTCATCATTAACTCTAGCAAAAGAATCAAGTAACTGGTCTACAATTAAAGTATTATAAAGCTTAATATACTCCTCTCTATTAAGAGTCTTTTTCTTTCCTCCTAAATTTATAGTAATACTAAAGTTTTTAGGCAAGTCAGCAGGTATAATATTTCTTAACTGAGAACCAAAGATAGCCATTAAATCATCCTCTGTTAAGTGGTCTCCTGAAGGCTGAACTACCATATAATCAGATAATGGAAATTTATGTACTTTAATAGGGTCAATCATATAATTGCCTTTCTCGTCAAGCATATCTTCTCCATTTTCATCTTTCATAAAGACATCATTGCCTAATTGCTTATAACAATCATCTACACCCTTTTCAGACTTATCAAAATCTATCTCTTTTATTATATTATTATAATCTGATTGAGTTATTTCTTCCTTATCAAGGGCATTAGCTAAATTCTCCATAAAATTCTCATATGTATCAGCCTTAATCTGATGTCCAGCTACTTCAATATAATCATCCTTTCCTTTCTTTGCTTCAAACTTCTTTTTGTCATAATTTATATTAACGCCACTAAAGAATCCTTCCTTTACTACAGAGTTAAAATGTATAACATCAATATCATTAGCTTCCATAAACTTTTGTAAAGCTTGCAATTGCGGAGATTTAGATAAAGCCATTCCTATCATATCATACATAGCAGTCATCATATACTCAGAGTTCTTATGTTGAGTTATAACTTTCTCTTTTCTATCTCCTACTTGTACTGTTTCATGGCTATACAAAAATGGCTTAATATTATTCCATATTGTAAAGAAATCTTTACTATCAAACTTTCTTTGTACAGTCATTCTATTGAAGGCTTCTTCCATATCATCTGTCCACTTACCTCCCATAGCTTGAAGTATCTTCTTAATAGCTTTAGGAGTTCTGAAAGATTGTCCATCAGTAGCTTTTATTTCTCTATAACCACTTAATGCTCCTAATATCATTTCCTTGGATAATTTAGAGACTCCCACATTACTATTTAACATGTGTTTAATGGATTCATAGCTGTTAGAAACCTCAATCTTATCTTTTAAATATATTGAAGTTTCCATAAGGGGTTCTATATTATTACCTTGTTCATCCATAAGCATACCATAGAGTCTATCTCCAGCAGCATAAGCTTGTTTATTTCTTTTGATAAAATCTCTAAAGTTCTTATAGTAAGCTAAGTCTCCTCCAAAAATTTGAATTATTTGAGATTGTGCAAAATAATCATTATAAAAGAAGTTTGTAAGTATTTCATCTAATTCTCTATTCTTTTCTTCTGAGCTTTCTTCTTTAGATTCTTTTGTTTCTTCATCTTCTCCAAAATCCAGCTTAGATGCTTCATCCTCTGCTTCTCCTTGAGTTTCTTCTTTCTCTTTAGCAGCATTAACTTTCTTAATTTTAGTATAAAGAGTTTTTCTTCTTGTCTCATCTATGCTATTAAGAAATTCCTGTAGTTTACCTCCACTTCTTAAACCAGTAACAGGGTCTTTCTCTCCTTCTATAATATCTGTTACTAAACTAGTTAATAAGATATCACTTTGTTCTTTAAACTCTGCACTACTAAGTTTTGATAGTTCTACATATTTCTTTAAAAGCTCTACTCGTCTGCTATTTAAAGCAGGGAAGAAATTAAATTTAGTACCATTTTTATTAAAGAATTCTATTTGAACAGTATCTTCTTCTTCATTACTTTTAAGTAAAGAGATTATTCTTTCAAATTCTTGTCTTAAAACTTTAGCTAAATTATTGATTATGACCTCTTTGTAATTATCTCCAACATATCTAATATGTTTTATTAGAACTGAAGCATCTGTATCTGAGAATAAAGCATTTCTGTAATAACCATAAGTGTTTCCATATTTATCTTTATTACCATTTAAGAAAGCTAATATGTGATTATCAATTAGAGCATCTGAGGTAACTTTACCAAAGCTATTCTTTTCTTCATTTCCCCCAAACCCTAACATATTAAGAATTTTAAAATTCTCTCTTATAGTATATTCACCATGTTCATCTTTTTCAAACCATTGCTGTAACCATGTATTATACCATTCCCCAGTTTCTTGGTTTCTGAAGAAATCATATTGACCATAATTATCTATTAAGTATTTAGTACCCCTTTCTTGAGCTTCTATTGTCTTTACTTTACTAAGTAGATTAGACATTCTAGTAATCATATCATAGGCTACATAGCTAAATCTATTATTACTTGCAAATCTAAAAGAAGTTTGTGAATATGCTTCATTAGCCATAGTAAGTGTATTACCTATAGAAAGATAAGCATTTTGAAACTTAGTTACCAGATTATCTCCATCTTGATAACCTTGTACAGGTCTAGTGATTACTGTAGCTTTTTCTAATATAGTAGCTAGATATCTCTTCATTTTAGAAGTAAATAGGCTATTGAAGTAATCTACAGGGTTCATATTATTATCTTCAGCTTCTTCTATAAATTCAGCTGTAAATTCAGGAGATTCTTTAGTTCCTGCAACACTTCCATCAGCTTCTAATTCAAGTGCAAAAGTTGCTGGTAATAAAGCTTCAAGGTTCATATTTGCAGTTTCAATACCTAAATTTCTTAGCATCTTCTCTAATGATATACCACTATATCTTGGATGTTCTCCTCTAAGTATCTGTAGTGCAGTAAATAAGTCATATATAGAAGATTTACTATTGCCTAAAATTCTCTTTACCAAGAATAAAGGATGACTATTAATATCATCTTTTGTACCTTTAGGTCCTTTAGTTAATAGTTTAAATAGCTTATCTACATTACCAGAGTTTCTAGTACCATCCTCATTAAAAATAGAGTGTTCTCCTAATACATTATGTCCTTCATAAGTTGTTTTAACCATATCTAAAAATGTAGAAGATTGGTTATCTCTATTTAAATAAGCAATTGTACCTTTATCTGTAACCATTGCAAATGGGGCAAATGATTTACAGGCTCTAAAGAACTCTTTTCTAAAATCTAAATCAAACTCTTGAGGAACTAGAGGATTAAATACTACATTGTCTTTTAAGCTTTGTAACCAAGGATACTTAGTAACAGCATCTTCAAACATTTCATTTAATTCATCTTCAGAACTTATGCTTTGAAACTCATTTAAAATTGTATAATAAGCTATCATAGGATTAAGTTTTACTCTAAATCCTAATGAATTAAACACATATTCTACATCATTCTTTCTATTCAAATTAAAGTTCATCTTGTATAGGTGAGCCAATTTATTTTTAAGTTTAACAGAAATAGTGTCAATAGGGTCAAGAAGTTTATATTTAATCATATATCCTTCTTTGTTAGGATTCTCTGCTTCACTTTCTACATCATTTTCTTTATCTTCTGCCTCTTGATTGGTTTCCATAACATTACCTCTAGTATCTAGTCTGATTCCCTCATTAAACTCAATATCAAAGGCTGCTTCCTTTACAAGAGCATCGAACACTCTATCATCTTTAAAATGATTAGTGAAATAAGACTTTAAAGCTCTTACTCTTAATATTGCACTTTCTTCTATTTTCTTTGGAGTATCCCAACCATTTTGAGCAGCTTCCCAAGAAAATTCATTACCTAAGAAAGATTCTAATTTTATAGAGTTATCTTCATTAAGATACCAATCATAAACTAATTTATGTATATCTTCTGTTTCTACAAAACTATCTATAAGATTCTTGATTCTATCAAAGATTTGTAAGGGAAGAGCCTTACCTCCTAAAGTTAAACTTAATGCAAATATTCTTTGTTGTGCAGGAGTTCCTCTAAATAATCCTTTATACACTCTTTCATATTCTTCATCACCAAGTGAATCTCTATAATCTTTCTCATTTGCATTTAAAGACTCCTTAAAATCACTAACTGTATTATCTAGTATTAAACTAAAATAATTAGTTATAAAGTCTGTAGCAGCAATTCTTTCAGTTACATTAGGGAAATATATGCTAAGTAGTCTTTTCTGTATCTTACCTACTTCTATACTATCAAATACAGGTCTTTTAGCTTGAGCACTCTCTATAGTTTCTTTAAGGCTTTTACTACTTTTCTTTTTTTCAGTTTCTTGTTCAGTAGTAGTAGTTTTACCTGTAAGAGCCTCTCTAATAGTTTCAGCTACTTTATTATTTTTTGAAAGTTTACTTCCTCTATTGCCTGCTACATTAAGAGTTTTGATATTATTGTCTTTAATCCATTGTCTTAATTCTTTAGCTGTAGGATTTTCTATAAAAGGCTTGTTCCATTCTTTAGCACTTCTTCTTGTAGCTATTAATCCAGCTGTATCAGAACCAACATTAAAGTATACAGTACCATCAGAATTTCTTACATTAAGTTCTGTTCTTCCTGTATAAGGGTCTTTTTTATCTGTTCTTTTAGTATAATCTGCTTGTTCTTCATCTGTTATTTCTTCAAGACCATAAGATGCTATATCTTCATTGTCTATACCTTCTTCTCTAAGGAATCCTTTAGGTGCTTTACCTCCTGTTTCTATACCTAATTCTTTAGCTACTTGAAGTCCTATAGTGTCTACACCTGTTTGACCTCCTGATATAATTTTAGTTACTGAAGTTGTGTTCTTTTTAACTCCTTTAGTAGAATTATTAAGAATATCAGCTAAAGCTCTTGCTTGACTTACAGTTGTATTGTAGGCATACTTATCAGTTAAAGTTTTACCTCTAGCATTTTCTCTTAGTTCCTCTATTAATTCAGGATTTTGTCTTGCCCATTCTTGCCATAAAGGTAAATATGCTTCATAATAAGAGAAATCTTCTCTTTCCTCTTTTGATTTATTAGATAAACTTATAGCTTTTATATAAGAAGAATATTCTCCTTGAAAATTATCTTTAGTAGCATCATATTTATCTCCATAAACATCCTTAGCATAGCTACTGAGGACTGAACCTCCAAATTTATTCAATTCTGAAGGATGCTTCTTTAAGTAGTTTTCAAGAAGATAATTAATGCCAATCAAGCCCCTAATATCACTAGCTTTAACTACATTATTTAAATCTTGAAATCCTGCTCCAGGTGCTAATTGAATCCTATCTCCTTTTGAAGTAACTACTACTATTTCTGTAAATTGATAGTCTTCTATATCTTTGTCTGTCGGAGACTCTATATGGTCTATAGATATTCCTGTATTTTCTGCAAATTGTTTTCTCTTTGATTCTTCAACACTACTAATATTAAATGGGTTGGATTTAGGTGTTTCTATATAGAGTCTTGAAGTTTTAGCAGGAGCTTTGCCTTTACCACTCTTTTTAATAATCTTTTGATAGACATCTTCAATGGTCATTCCTCCTACATCTACTCCATCAATAACAGTACCTTTCTTAAATTTGGCATTAAGAGCAGAAAATCTAGCATCACCTTCTTGCTTACTCATTTCATTTTTAGATGCTAGAGTGCTTACTTCATAAGAATTATCTGAAGCTGTATCCCAGGTGAAAGATTCATTATTATCACTATATGCTAAAGCAGCTTTACTAGCTTCTTCTCTACCTCTCTTAATAGCAGCAATAATATCACTTTTATATTTATTATCCAATAAATCCTCTTGTGTAAGACCATAAGAAGACATTAACTGAGTAATAGTACTTTCACATTCTTCTTGTGTAAGATTTTTAAAGGTATCTTTACCAATAATGTTAGTAACATCCTCAGTTTTAATATTAAATGAACAATTT
>ERZ1026864.1021-NODE-1021-length-14627-cov-7.668268_pt1 | contig 14627 bp, 10 predicted proteins | sample MGYA00380162_ERZ1026864 | MGnify/ENA primary metagenome ERZ1026864 (study PRJEB33269, sample SAMEA4719798) | human gut metagenome | biome: human-associated habitat; feature: organic feature; material: feces | place: Cameroon | collected 2013-10 ... | reverse complement strand
AGCATGGCACTCGGCCTCGCCGCATGTGGCTCTTCCTCAACCGGCAGCACCACCGCTGCTGCACCAGCAGAGACGAAGGCTGCAGAAAGCGCTGCATCCGGAGATGCAGCTGCAGGCACCACCGCAGGTGACTGGCAGCCATCCGGTCCGATTTCCCTGGTTCTTCCGGCAGGTGCAGGTGGAGATACCGACCTTTCTGCTCGTATCTTCGCACAGTACGCGAAGGAAGCAACCGGTGCTGACTTCGTCGTTGTAAATGCAAGTGGTGCATCCGGATCCGTCGCTGCAAACCAGGTTCTGTCCGCAGCCAACGATGGCCTGACCGTTCTCTATGGTCACAACCTCGTAAACGTGGCCAATGTTGCCGGTATCACCGATTATGACTACACCGCATTTACGCTCGGACCAACATTCGCAAAGAATGATGCACAGGGCCTCTATGTAAATCCGGATAAGTATAAGGACCTCAATGAGTTTATCGAGGCTGCCAAGGCAAATCCTGGTCAGCTGAAGGCATGTACCGAGGTTGGTGCATATACCTACTATGAGCTCCTCAAGTTTGAAGAGGTTGCCGGTATCGATCTCGACCTCGTCGACGTAGGATCCAACTCCGATAAGGTAACCGCGATGCTTTCCGGTCAGGTAGACATGATGCCGGGTGCATTCGTAAATACCAAGGATTATCTGGATGCAGGTCAGTTTGTATGTGTAGGTATCCCTACAGAAGAGAGATCCGCACTGATGCCGGATGTTCCTACACTGAAGGAGCAGGGCATCGACCTCGTTTACCCTGACCTTGACTACTCCTTCTACTTCCCGGCTGGAACCGATGATGCTGTCATCGCATGGTTTGAGAACACCACCAAGGCTGTTACGGAGAACGAGAAGTGCCAGGAAGACCTCAAGAACATGGAGATCAATCCGTACTATCTCTCTGCTGCAGATTCTGTAGAGAATGATAAGAATTACCTCGCAACCTTCAAGGAGATTGCAGCTTCTGTTGAGAAGTAAAATCGACATCTACTCCATATAACTTCCTTTAGCCCGGTTCCGGCACTTCGCCGGAACCGGAAATAAAAGAATCAGAGATCATCCGATGAGTGATCATATGGTGATCTAAGACCCTTTTATAGCATTCAAAGATCGGTTCTATACATTCGTCATCAGAGCATCACGGGGAAGCCCGCGTTTTCAGCCGACACTTCTTACGTGAGCATCACAGAAAAGAGGTAAATTATGGCCGTCAGAAAAACGCAGGATCAGTACGTACAGGAGCTCGCACAGGAGAATAAGCGCATTCATTATATGGCGTACGCGCTCATCGTTCTGCTGGTCGCCGTCATCGTGGCTTCCGTCTTAAAGCAGTTTATGCTCACATCCATCCTTCTGGTGGCTGCCCTCCTGTATCAGATCTTCGTCGTACGGAAGCAGCAGCGCACGTATCTTAAAAAGTGTGAAAATACGAATCTCGAGCTGAGCACGCTGAGGGATTTCAGCGATGCCGAAATCGAAGAAAAGGGAACGAAGCTTTCCGAACAGGAGCTGGAAGACGCAGGACTTCTGCCGTTTGTTCCGAAGACCGCAAGCTTTTTTAAATCCATCTATGGAACGAAGGAAAAGCTCGATATCCGCTCGACGGACTGCTCCGTCGCACAGCACCAGCACGAAAAGGGCGTCGCTGCCGACATCAATACAGGCAACTGGATTCGTATTCAGCTTCCGGAATCCACCGGACTGAATGTACGCATCCTCGAGGATGGCGTATTCCCGGTGGAATTTCAGACGGACTTCTATAAAAAACAGCAGCTCGAGGAAGCGGCACGTCCGGAGGGCGTACCTTCATCGATGCATATCTATACCGCTGGTCAGGACGCGAAGCTTCCGAGCAGTGCCTTCCTACAGAAGCTTCGTGCCTTTTCAGAATATACACCTGGAAAAATCTCCGTGGGCATCCGAGATGATGTGCTCGATGTCTATATCCGAAATCGCTTTTTGAACGCAGGATTTTCTGTGCGCGAGGCGGTCTCGAAGCAGGCACTGATCCGGGATCCTTATCCGGAGCTCCATCACGTTCTCGAGCTCGTTTCATTTTTAAAGCGATAATCTCAGCAGCGTCGCTGCTGTTTTTATAAGCGCTCTTTACTGCAGAAAAGGCGCGCATACGATTCAAACTGGATAAGTCAATTTTTCGGCGCATATGCACCATAGAAGGAAAGAGGTACAAAAATGGCAGATACACCTATTATTAAGAAGATGCAGGTCATTCCGGTGGCCGGCTACGACAGTATGCTGATGACGCTGTCTGGCTGTCACGCACCTGCATTTACCAGAAATCTGGTGATTCTCGAGGACAGTGCGGGACATCAGGGCATCGGTGAGATTCATGGTGGCGACTATACTTGTGATTGTCTCAATGCGGTGAAGCCGCTCGTAGAGGGACAGTCGATCGCGAAGTATCGCCAGATCCTTCAGAAGATCCATAAGCTGGCGAATCCAGCCGCAGAGGATGACGGCGAGGGTATCCAGACACTGGATATTTCGAAGCTGAAGTTCGTCGTAAAGAGTGAGTGGGCACTGGAGTGCGCGATGCTTGACCTGATGGGCCAGTTCCTCGGTGTTCCGATGTGTGACCTTCTCGGTGAGGGACAGCAGCGGAAGGAAGTCGAGATGCTTGGATATCTCTTCTATGTATCCGATAAGAAGAAGGTGCCGGCAGGTGAGATGCAGTATCTTGATGAGAGCGACAGCTCGGATCCGTGGTTCCGTCTGCGTCGTGAGGAGATCCTGACACCGGAGAGAATCGTCGAAGAGGCAGAGGCGCTGACCGAAAAGTATGGCTTCCAGAACTTCAAGCTGAAGGGCGGTGTACTGAAGGGCTCCGAGGAGATGGATGCACTCCGTGCACTGAAGAAGCGCTTCCCGAATGCGCGTATCAACATCGATCCGAATGGTGCATGGAGTCTGAAGGAGTCCATCGAGCTCTGCAAGGATATGCACGATGTTATCACCTATATGGAGGATCCGTGTGGACCGGAGGCTGGTTATTCCAGCCGTGAGATCATGCGTGAGTTTAAGAATGCAACGCAGTTCCAGGTAGCGACGAACATGATCGCCACCGACTGGCGTCAGTTCTATCACACCGTAAGCCTCAATGCCTGCGATATCATCCTCGCAGATCCGCACTTCTGGGGCTTCGATGGTGCGATCCGTATGTCACAGCTGCTCAACTCCTGGGGTCTTACCTGGGGCGTACACTCCAACAACCACTTCGACATCACGCTGGCTGCATTTGCCCAGGTGGGTGCTGCGGCCGTCGGCGATCCGGCACCGCTCGATACCCACTGGATCTGGCAGGATGGTCAGAACCTCCTCGATGATACGCCACAGATCATCGGCGGCAAGCTGCAGGTTCCGGATGCACCGGGTCTCGGCGTACATCTCAACATGGAGAAGGTCATGAAGGCGAACCAGCTCTACAACAGCCTCCCATCCCATGATCGTGATGATGCGAAGGCGATGCAGTATCTGATTCCGGGCTGGAAGTATGATCATAAGAAGCCGGCACTGGTGAGATGAATTGAAAAGATCTGAAATGAAACTGACTGAACTAATTTGAAATAAATTGAAATCATAGACAGGCTTTTGACAAATAAAGCAGAAAATAAAAAATCTTTGGCCAGTTTCATTCTAGTTTTCAATTTACCGTTTCAGTAAGATAAGAGCGTGAGATGCGAAAGCACTCCACGACAGAAGTACATAAACATTTTTCTACATTAAGAAAGTGAGGAATAAACATGAAGATTGGATTTTTAGGACTTGGTATCATGGGTAGACCGATGGCGAAGAACCTGCTGAAGGCTGGTCACGAGCTGATGGTATTTGACTTTAACCAGGCTGCAGTTGATGAGCTGGTAGCTGCCGGTGCAAAGGCTGGTACCTGCGGTAAGGATCTTGCAGAGTTCGCGGATGTAGTCATCACCATGGTTCCGAACTCCCCACACGTACGTGCCGCTGTATTTAACGAGAAGGGCCTCGCAGAGGGCTTCCGTAAGGGTGAGTCCGTACTCATCGATATGTCTTCCATCGACCCGGTTGAGTCGAAGAAGATCGGTGCTGACCTCGAGAAGCTCGGCGTAGACATGCTGGACGCTCCTGTATCCGGTGGCGAGCCAAAGGCCATCGACGGTACACTTTCTGTTATGGTTGGTGGTAAGAAGGAGACCTTCGACAAGTACTATGACATGCTCATGGTTATGGCTGGTTCTGTCGTATATGTTGGACCTCTTGGCTCCGGTAACGTTGCAAAGCTTGCAAACCAGATGATCGTGGCTGCCAACATTGGCATCGTTGCAGAGGCACTGACCTTCGCAAAGAAGGCAGGTACTGATCCTGAGCTCGTATACCAGGCAATCCGTGGCGGTCTCGCTGGTTCCACCGTTCTCGATGCCAAGGCTCCGATGATGCTTTCCGGCAACTACAAGCCAGGCTTCAGAATCGACCTTCACATCAAGGATCTGAACAACGCCCTCAACGCTTCCCACGCCATCAATATGCCGGTTCCGATGACCGCACACATGATGGAGGTTATGCAGGAGCTGAAGAACCATGACGAGGGTGCCTGCGATCACGACGACATCGTTCGCTACTATGAGAGAATGACCGGCGTTTCCATCGCGAAGTAATCTTACAAAATAGTGTTATAGCTTCATACTGATCTGAAGCCCGGCACCGAGCGCTTTTCCCCTTCCATTTTGACGCCGGTTGCCGGGCTTTCTCTATTCTGAAAAGAGAAATCAGGGGAAGCTGTCAAGGCGATATCCTATAGATAAGAAATCATCCTTCGCAGGATGAAAAGAATACATCAGAATTTTACGATTATAGAATCAGAAAGAGGATCTTCATGAATACAGAGTTTATCAAGGGTGTAGTTGTTCCGATCATTACCGTCATCGATCAGGATGAGAAGATCGATGAGGCCGGCATGCGGAAGCAGGTGGATTATGTCATCGACGGTGGCCTGCAGGGTATCCTGGCTTTCGGCTCCAACGGTGAGTTCTACCAGCTCGAGGAGGACGAGATGGAGCGCGGTCTCAAGATTATGGTGGATCAGGCCGCGGGTCGTGTGCCGGTTTACTTCGGCATCGGTGCCATCAATACAAAGAAGTGCATCCGCCTCGCGAAGATGGCCGTCGCAAACGGCGCATCCTGCGTTTCCATCCTTCAGCCGATGTTCCTGAAGCCGACCCATGACGAGCTCTATCGTCACTTCAAGGCCATCGCGGATGCCATCCCGGAGACGCCGGTGCTGCTCTACAACAACCCAGGCCGTGTAGGCTATGGTCTCAGCGCAGATATCGTGACCGAGCTTGCACATGACGTCGCAAACATCGTCGGCATGAAGGATACCTCCGGCGACATCACCCTCACCGAGGAGTGCGTACGTAGAAACCGTGACGTAGACTTCAAGGTATTCGGTGGTAAGGACACCCTTCTCTTCGCATCTCTCTGCGTGGGCGCAGTCGGTGGCGTATGTACCGCTGGTAACTTCATGCCGGAGCTGATCGGTGATGTTTATAAGAAGTACACCGAGGGTGATTTCGAGGGCTCCCGTGAGGCACAGTTCAAGCTGAACCCGGTACGTCTTGCGATGGATAAGGCATCCTTCCCGGTAGCTGCGAAGGATATGGCAGCGATCCGTGGCCTCGAGGTCGGTGATCCGTACCTTCCATCCCTTCCAACCACAAATGAAGCAACCCTTGAGCACTTCAAGAAGGTGATGAAGGAGGCAGGTCTCATCTGATGAAGCATACTGTTACACTCGCAAACGGCGCAGTCGTTCCGGCCCTCGGCCAGGGTACCTGGTACCTCGGTGAGAACCGGGCGCAGCGTCAGCAGGAAATCGAGGGCATCCGCCAGGGCATCGCGGCCGGCATGACCCTCATCGATACCGCGGAGATGTACGGCAGTGGTGCCGCAGAGGATATGCTTGGGGAAGCCCTCAGCACAGAGGACCGCTCGCAGCTCTATCTCGTGTCGAAGGTGCTTCCGGGCAATGCCGGCGGCAAGCGTATGCGCCGTTCACTCATGGGAAGCCTCGAGCGCATGGGGCAGCAGTACCTTGACCTCTATCTCTACCACTGGCGGGGAAACTACTCTCTGGAGGAGACGGTCAGCGGCCTCGAGGAGCTGCGCGCCGAGGGCCTCATCAAGGCCTGGGGCGTTTCCAACTTCGACATCGATGATATGGAGGAGCTTTGGGAGATTCCGGAGGGCCGGAACTGTCAGGTGAACCAGGTGCTCTACCATACCGGTTCCCGTGGCATCGAGTATTCGCTCCTTCCGTGGATGCGGAAGAACCAGGTGGCCCTCATGGCCTACTGTCCGCTCGCGCAGGCCGGTTCGCTTCGGAGTGGTCTCTTCTCGAATAAGACCCTGCAGAGCATCGCGGAGGCGCATCATGCGACGGTACCGCAGATTCTGCTCGCTTGGAACATCCGCGACGGGCACACCATCGCGATTCCACGCAGTTCTCGTGCGGAGCATACGCTGGCCAATGCAGGCGCCGATCAGATCACACTGAGCCCGGAGGAGCTGCAGGCCATCGACCGCGTGTATCCGAAGCCGACGCGCAAGGAATATCTGGATATGCAATAAATACGAAAACGGACAGGGCCCTCCGCACTCACTCAGTTCAAAGTACAGAACCACAGCGGAGTGTCCGCGTCCGATTTGACAGAACGTGTTCTGCATATCGGACGCGGACACTCCACTGGAACCTGTTCTTTGAATTCGCAATTTAGCGGAGGGCCCTGTACCGTTTTCTTACATTTTGGCCGTTCCTCTGGTATAATGAAATGAGTTGAACTACATTGAAACGAAATGAGGTGCGCCATGGCCAATATCGCGTTGCTGGTTCCGAATGATGAGCTCTTTCGTCTGACGCATGATGTGCTGCAGGAGCAGCAGAAGCGTCTTTTTCTGATGAAGGTCATTGAGTCGGAGAGGGCGGTGATGGAGGCACGGCAGGCCATCAATCAGGGCGCGGATATCATCATCGCGCGTGGTCTGCAGGCGACGATCATCAAGCAGTACACGGATATTCCGGTGGTGGAGATCGTGCTGACCCGGCAGGGTGTGATCGATATGCTCGAGCGTGCGAAGCGGGTTGTGCATAAGTCGCATCCACATATCGCGATCGTGACCTTCAAGAACATGGCCTGCGATCTGTCGGGGCTCGATGAGCAGTGCGGGGTGCATCTTCATGAGTACTTCGTGCAGAATCCGGAGCTGCTGCGTCCGGCGGCCATGCAGGCGATCGAGGATAAGGTGGACCTCATCATCGGGGGACAGACGGTGCTGACCGTCGCGGATGATGCGGGGATTCCATCCATTTTCATCACGAATACGGAGGATGCCGTCGAGGCGGCGATCAGGGAGGCCTTTCAGCTTGCCGCAACCTTTGACGGGAACGGCGGGCTTCCGGAACAGACGTACCGGAAGGCGGAGACGGTCGGAAAGGCTGCGTCCTTCGTGAATTTTCCATACAGCAGTGCGCGCATGCAGGCGGCGGTGACGCTCGCAGAACAGCTGTCAGAGACGGACTGTCCGAAGCTCCTGATCGAGCCGGTAGGGCGTCTCTACCGTGCCTTTGCGAATGCCATGCACAACAAGTCGAAGCATTCGCAGGAGAAGCTCGTGGAGTACGACTGCATCGCCGGGGAATCCGCCTATGAGGCGCTGTTCGGGCGGCTCGGAAAGATGAACGATGCCGCGAAGGGCACCCTCCAGATCAATTTCATCGAGCACCTCGATCTGCGCTCGCAGAAAAAGCTGCTGGAGATTCTGATGTTCCGGAACGTCATCGTCGTGACGAAGAAGTCCGACCTTCGGCCGTATCTGCTGCCGGAGCTCTATGAGCGCCTGATCGCGTTTGCGATCCGCATACCGATGCTCATGGACACGCCGGAGGAGATTCCGTTCCTTGCGGACATCTATATGCGGCGGCTCGCGGAGCAGTACGGACGCTACCATGTGTTGACGAAGGACGCGATGAAAACCATCGCCGGACTCAGATGGGACGGCGGACGTATACAGCTTGAGAGCTTCCTGGAGCGGCTTGTCATCACCGCAGATCATCGAAGCATCCGTCCGGACGACATCACGAAGCTGTACACGACGATCTACGGGGCAGAAGCATTGGCCTCTGGAACGGAAGCGGACAGAAGCACGGACGGGGGCGCGATAAACGCCAGTGGACAGCGCGAGGACGCAGAGCTTTCGGTCAGGGGAACGGCAGAAGCTGATGCAGTGCGTTCAGATGCGGGGGCGAATCCGGCCCTGTCTGTACAGGCGATGGAGCGGGAACGCATCGTGCGCGTGCTCGCCGAGTGCATGGGCAGCCGGGAGAAGGCCGCGGAGAAGCTCGGCATCAGTAAGACCACGCTGTGGCGGAAGCTCCGGCAGTATCAGATCATCTGAGATGGCACGGCAAACCGATGCGGGTGTAGAATAAACAGGATAGAGGACGCCGGGTCCTTCGGACCTGCGTGAAGATAGTGAAGTGAATCGAGGATTCAGAGGAGGACAGGATGGATTACAGAAGATTCGGAAATCAGATCGTGTTGCGTGTGGATCGCGATGAGGAGGTCATGACGGAAATCACGGCCCTCTGCGAGAGGGAGCAGATCCGTCTCGCGTCCATCAGCGGACTTGGGGCAGCCGATCATCTCGTGATGGGGCTCTACGATGTGGAGGCACAGAAATTCACGGAGACCGTGCTGGATCAGCCGCTCGAAATCACCTCGATTATCGGCAGCGTGACCGAGATGGACGGAAAGCCGTATCTCCATGTGCATATCACGGTCGCGGATGTGGATGGACACGCCTTCGGCGGACATCTGAAGTCTGTGCGCATCGGTGGAACGGCGGAGATCTTCCTCACGGTCATCGACGGACAGGTCGGCCGGAAGAAGGATGAAATCACGGGGACGGGGCTCAATCTCTTTGATTTCAGTTAAGCGGTGAAACTGCACGATGATGCGCAGATAGTGCGGAAGAGGTCTCGTTCTGCCGCTTATCGCAGTGAAAATGATCATATAATGACTGCCGGAAGGCAGCAGGAGGTATAACATGAAATTACTTTTTGCTTCGGATTCCTTTAAGGGAACCCTCTCCAGCGACCAGACCATCGAGCTCCTCACGAAGGCAGCCGAGGAGGTTTTCGGCAGCTGTGAGACCAGTGGTGTGCCGGTCGCGGACGGCGGCGAGGGTACGACCGATGCCGTTGTAAAGGCGAGAAACGGTGAGATCATCACGGTGCCGGTACATGGCCCGCTGATGGAGATGGAGCAGGGCTTCTATGGCCGTCTGTCCGAGACAGAGGCAATCCTCGAGATGGCGGCGGCATCCGGACTTCCGATGGTGCCGGAGGAGAAGCGGAATCCGCTGAACACCACGACCTATGGTACCGGTGAGCTGCTGAAGGCGGCACTCGATGCCGGCTACACGGAGATCGCCATCGCGATCGGAGGATCCGCGACCAATGATGGCGGCATGGGCTTCGCCTCCGCCCTCGGCATCCGTTTCCTCGATCAGGATGGAAATGTGCTCGAAGGCCGTGGCGAGAACCTCGAGAAGGTGGCCCACATCGATATGAGCGGCCTTGATCCGGCGGTGCAGAAGGCACATTTCACCGTCATGTGTGATGTGACGAACCCGCTCTGCGGACCGGATGGCGCGACCTGGACCTTCGGAAAGCAGAAGGGCGGCACACCGGAGATCCTCGACCGTCTCGAGAGGGGCATGCAGAACTACCGCGATGTCATCATCCGTGAGTTCGGCGTGAACCCGGATGAGATCCAGGGCAGCGGTGCAGCCGGTGGACTCGGTACGGCGCTGAAGGTCTTCCTGCACGCAGAGATGAAGTCCGGTATCGAGACTGTACTCGATCTCATCGACTTCGATGCACGCCTCGAGGGTGTCGATCTCGTCGTGACCGGTGAGGGAAGAACCGACTGGCAGTCCTGCTTCGGCAAGGTGATGCAGGGCGTCGGTGACCGCAGTGCGAAGCACCAGGTTCCGGTAGCGGCCCTCTGCGGCGGCCTCGGACCGGATTATGAGAAAATCTATGCCCACGGCATCAGCTCGATCATGACCACCGTCGACGGCCCGATGCCACTGAAGGAGGCCCTGGATAACGCGACTGAGCTCTACTATAAGGGCGCGATCCGCATGTTCCGCTTCATTCAGACCGGCATGAAGATGAGTGCAAAATAATCGCTTTTTCCATCAGCGCAGATCGTTTTTTACCGACGATCTGCGCTGAAATTCGATTCGGACACAGGTTATAAAATTAACGCAGAAGTCAGGATTTTAACGTTTTTTTCTTGACAGATAAGTTATGTATTTAACGCATGACATTCGTGAAATCCTGTATTAGGATGGAACATGTTGAGTTTGAAAAAAGTAAAAATGCTTCGATAGCAGGGGAGGATACAAGATGCCAATTCATGTTTTAGAGGAAGCCAATCGTTGTCTGCAGTGTAAGAATCCGCAGTGCCGGAAGGGATGTCCGATCAATACGAATATTCCGGAGATGATCCGTCTTTTTAAGGAAAATGAGCTCGAGACTGCGGCAGCGATGCTGTTCGCAAATAATCCGCTTTCCGTCGTATGCTCACTCGTATGTAACCATGGCAAGCAGTGCGAGGGCCACTGTGTTCGCGGTATCAAGGGCTCCCCGGTTCATATTTCTTCCATCGAAAACTATATTTCCGATTCCTGCTTCGAGCGGATCAAGGTAAAGATGGCAGAGCCGAACGGCATGAAGGCTGCGGTCATCGGTGCAGGTCCGGCCGGCATCACCATCGCGATCCTGCTCGCAAGCAAGGGCTATAAGATCACCGTCTTCGAGAGCCGTGACAAGATCGGCGGCATCATGCGCTACGGTATCCCGGAGTTCCGTCTGCCGCACAGCATCCTCGACCGCTACTACACGAAGATGCGTGAGATGGGTATCCTCTTCCGTCCGAACTTCACCATCGGTGGCAACATCACTCTCGAGGACCTTTTCCACGATGGCTATCGCGCCATCTTCATCGGTACCGGTGCATGGCGTCCGCGTCGTATGCTGATTCCGGGCGAGACCTTCGGCAATGTGCATTACGCGATCAATTATCTCAATAACCCGGAGTCCGTCGACCTCGGTCAGTCCGTGGCTATCTTCGGTTCCGGAAACTCGGCGATGGATGTCGCACGTACCGCGATCCGCCAGGGCGTGAAGAACGTGACCGTATATGAGCGTCGTGATAAGGTAACTGCCTCCCCGGATGAGTTCGAGTTTGCGAAGCTCGATGGCGTGCAGTTCGAATTCCACGAGACCGCTACGGCCATCAAGGATGATGGCGTGATGCTCTCCGAGACAGAGGTGCAGGAGGACGGCAAGGTCGTGACGAAGCCGGGAACGGAGCATTTCGTTCCGTGCGATTCCGTCGTGATCGCCGTTTCCCAGGTGCCGAAGCACCGTCTCGTCGAGCACAACTCCGGCCTCAAGCTGAACGAGCGTGGTACCCTCGCGACCGATGCAGAGGGTGAAACCACCATGCCGGGCGTTTTCGCTTCCGGCGACGTCGTCACCGGTGCGAAGACCGTCGTCGATGCCGTTCACGTATCGAAGATGATCGCCGAGGAGATGGACCAGTACATGCAGGCGCACAAGGACGAAAAGGCATAACCGTTTAATCAGGGCCCCGGAAGGCAGCCGTTGAGAGCACAGTACTCCGAGCTCGGAAGACTCTAAAATTGTCCCCCTAAGAACCAGTAGGCTCTCTGCAAACGACTGAGTTTTCTTTATGAAAACTCAGTGTTGCAGAGAGTGCTAAGGAAAAATTCTCCAACTGGTTCTAAGGGGGACACTTTTGATTCTTCACGACCTCTTCGTATGGCTTTCAACGGCTGCCTTCCGGGACCCTGGCTTTAAGTTGATCCTCCATTCAGTACTCATTCGAGGTGGTAATAGCGGATTTTTCGCCAGAGGGTGGTGGTGCTGATGCCGAGCTCCTGCGCAGTGAGTTTCCGGTTTCCGTTGTTTTTTCGAAGGCAGGCCACAAGGAGGTCGCGGTAGATGTCGTTGCTCTCGGGTATGCGCGGAAGGAGCGCAGACGGGGTGGCCGTTTCCGCGTGCATGGAGGCGGCGGATGTGTTCGGTCGTGAGGACGGCATGCTGTCCACGTCGGAAAGCGTTGCATGGTTCAGGATGCGGCGAAGGGCCGGTGATTCCTGTGATGACGATGCCGGTGCCGGGCTTTCGGTGACATAGATCGCCGAATCCTGCTCATAGAGCTCGGCGAGCAGCGACTGCACATAGCCGGTGTGGATCACAACGTCCGGGGCGGTCAGCACGAGACGCTCACAGAAGGCGCTCAGCTGCATGATGTTGCTGTCCCAAGGGTAGTGAATGATGGTCTCACGGGCATGCGCTGTGAGCGTATGATGCATCTCATACTCCCGGTTGTAGTCATTGAAATAAAAATCCAGCATATTCTCGACATCGTGCGGGCGCTTTTTCAGCTTCGGAATACGGAGGCGCAGCGCACGGAAGGTGAAGAGCAGGTCCGAACGGAAGAGGAACTGGTTTCGGAGCTCGGTGAGATTCTTCGAGGTCGTACCGATGATGCGGACATCGATATAACGGTACTGCGCGAAATTTGTCTGACTGGCGACGCGCTTCGTCCGGATGACGCGGGCAAGCTGCGACTGCATCGGGAGTGTCAGCTTATCGACGCCCTGGATCATCAGTGTGCCATGGTTACAGTCTATGAGGGCACCCTCCCGGCCCATGCGCGGGTCGCCGAAAAGGATGCGGTTCTGGTCCTCATTGGTCAGACCGGACAGTGAGATCACCGCATAGGATTTTCCCTTCCGATCACTTCCGTTATGGATCGCCTGTCCGATCATCTCGAGCTCTGGACCGGCGGAGGCTTCGATCAGCACCGGGCTGGAGGAGCGGGCATAGAGGCGCGCTTTCTCAAGTTCCGGCTTCAAATCAACAAATAAATGCTCGAGCATGTCGAATGTGGCGACCGCAGGATCGCCGTGCAGCAGGACGATGTCACTCGGCTTGAAATTCATAAAGTTCAGATCCCTTTCTACATACTACATAGAACAAACATCGCAGGGAATTCGTGGAGATCCATAGAGACATGCAAATACGAAATGTACGCCGTTCTCTCCGTGTGGATTTCTGTCCGTTCAAGTATTTCATATTTTCTCTGAAAAGCAAAATCCATATATATCTACAGTGTAATACAGGCATTTCAAATTGCAATACTTTTGAAATGATGGATTGACGAAAAAATAACGTTATGAAATACTTGTGCGATATGCACATATTCTGCTGAAAAATTGTGCATTTTTAAGGCGATCCTTGAACGCATTTCTTATATATTGACGACAACAGATGTGAAAATGACAACAAAGGAGAGAAACATGAACTCTTTCAACTTTGAAGATAAGATCAGATTTACAAAGGCTGTCTTCTACAACTTCCGTTCGATTCCGCTTCCGAAGCCATTTCAGGATGGTACCGGCGGATTCGGCCAGTTCATCCCGGAGCAGGGCTATCTCGAGCTTTCAGATGACACGGGAATGACCGCACACTACACGGTATCGAGAGCCTTCGTAAAGGATATGCTTCCGCAGATTCTGAACGGTGAGACGAAGAGCTACAACGAGTGGCGCGACACGCTGTACTGGAAATCCAGAAATTCAGGTTTCCAGTCCGCAGCCGCAGTCAATGTCGGCACCGTGGATCTTCTGATGCTGGATATCCTCGCACAGAGAGCCGGTAAGCCGATTCATCGCTTCCTCGGTGCCGAGAAGGACTGGGCAGCAGCCTATAAAGGCGGCGGATCACTCCTTCTTTCGGATGAAGAGCTGGTCGAGGATATGTGCCGCTATGTATCCGAGGGCTTCACGACCGTCAAGTTTAAGATCGGAAGTGATAAGGGCCGGGACATGGAGCGGGACCTTCGTCGTATCGAGAAGGTGCGTGCAGCGGTCGGCGATGAGATCGGCGTTGCGGTCGATGCGAACCAGCGATGGACCGTCGAAGAGGCCGTGAAGTTCGCGAAGATGGCGGAGCCGTACAACATCGCCTGGTTCGAGGAGCCGATTCACTCCGCTGATTTCAACGGCATCCAGAAGATGAAGGAGATGGGCGTCAAGCAAAAGATATCTGCCGGCGAGTCCATGCGGATCTCCTACATGTATGAGATGTACCTCGAGAAGGGCGTCGACATCGTACAGCCGTCTCTCGGTCGTATGACCCGCATCGATGATCTTCTGAAGATTCGCGACATGGCGAGAGCCGCCGGTAAGGAGTTCCAGTCCGGTGGAAGAACCGCGTACAATGCTTCCTTCGGATGTCTCTATGGCGAGCATGAGCGTATCGAGTTCCATGCACCGATTTCAGAGCCGGTACACGAGCTGATGCTGAACGTTCCGGAGATTCGTGATGGAAAGTGCTTCGTACGCACCGATATCCCGGGTATCCCGGTTCGCATGAACCTCAAGAAGATCGAAGCGATGGATGCACTGGAATCCAGAACCATCTATCTGCCACCGAAGGC